>ERZ808035.659-NODE-659-length-26733-cov-4.465261_pt1 | contig 26733 bp, 22 predicted proteins | sample MGYA00380189_ERZ808035 | MGnify/ENA primary metagenome ERZ808035 (study PRJEB31490, sample SAMN06133407) | mouse gut metagenome | isolation source: M5_1 | host: mice | place: China: Chengdu | collected 2015-05 ...
CACCACACGAAGATGAGCAGCTCCCAGATGGGCAGCACCTGGCCGGCCTCGCCGTGGCAGAGCACGCCGGCGGCGAACAGCAGGGAGTCGCCGGGCAGGAACGGCATGAAGACCACGCCGGTCTCGATGAACACCACCAGGAAGATGAACCCGACGGCCACCATGGGGCCCTGGGCGATCCAGCCCTGGATGGCCGCCATGGGGTCCTGCAGCAGGCCGGCGATGAATGCGATGAAGTCCATGACGCTCCTCGGGCGACTCGGTACGGAAGCGCCCCCCGGGCCGCACGGCTCGGGGGGCGCGCTGCGTGCCAGGCGGGAACGGGCGCCCACCAGAGGCCCCTTATGGCTGCTACCTCCCGGTCCTGACCAGGTTCGGGACATGGTGTCGCCCGCCCCTGCCGGACACGCATGGCCCATAGTATAGCGGTGCGGGGCCCCCGTCGGCCCCACGTGCCGCGACCGCCGTTTCTCCAGAGAGGAAGCACCATGGACATCGCACCCGCCACCCACGCCGAGCGCATGGCCGCCGGCCTCTGGTACGACGCCAACTTCGACCCGGAGCTCCTCGAGGCACGCCGTCGGGCGGCCTCGGCCTGCCGCGCCTTCAACGCCTGCGACCCGGCGGACGCGGTGCGGGCCGGGTCCCTCGTGCGCGCCGTCCTCGGCTCGGTGGGGGAGGGGGTGGAGGTGCTCGCCCCGCTCACGGTGGACTACGGCTCCAACGTGACCCTCGGCGACGGCTGCTTCGTCAACCATGGCGCCTACTTCATGGACGGCGCGCCCGTGACGCTGGGGGCCCACGTCTTCGTGGGCCCGGACTGCGGCTTCTACACCGCCTGCCACCCGCTGGTGCCCGAGGAGCGCAACGCGGGCTGGGAACGGGCCCTGCCCATCACGGTGGGCGACGACGTGTGGATCGGGGCCAAGGTGTGCCTGCTGCCCGGCGTGACCGTGGGCGCGGGGTCCGTGGTGGGCGCCGGCTCGGTGGTCACCTGCGACGTGCCGCCCGGGGTCGTGGCCGCGGGCAACCCCTGTCGCGTGGTCCGCGCCATCACCGAGGCCGACCGTGTGCTTTCCGGTGGCGTTCCGCGCGACTGAGGCCCTCGCGGCCCCCGCCGGCACTCCCCGTGTTTAGAATGGGGGGAGTCGTCGAGCGGGGGACCCGCCGCGTCACCCGCTCCAGTGAGAGAAAGAGAGAGGAGCGGCATGATTTACTCGACAGAAGTGGAGGCCATGTGCCCTGTGGCCAAGGGCGCCTACCACGGCCCGGCACCCATCCCCGAGGAGGGCAAGTGGGTCCAGGCCAAGGAGATCTCCGACATCTCCGGCCTTACCCACGGTGTGGGCTGGTGCGCGCCGCAGCAGGGCGCCTGCAAGCTCACGCTCAACGTCAAGGACGGCATCATCGAGGAGGCCCTCGTCGAGACCATCGGGTGCTCGGGCATGACCCACAGCGCCGCCATGGCCTCCGAGATCCTGCCCGGCAAGACCATCCTCGAGGCCCTCAACACCGACCTCGTGTGCGACGCCATCAACACCGCCATGCGCGAGCTGTTCCTGCAGATCGTCTACGGCCGCACCCAGACGGCCTTCTCCGAGGGCGGCCTGCCCATCGGCGCCGCCATGGACGACCTCGGCAAGGGCCTGCGCTCCCAGGTGGGCACCATGTACGGCACCAAGGCCAAGGGCGCCCGCTACCTCGAGCTCGCCCAGGGCTACGTCACCAAGCAGGCGCTCAACGACAAGGACGAGATCATCGGCTTCGAGTTCATCAACCTCGGCGTGCTCGCCGACGCCCTGAAGGACGGCCTCGACGCCGCGACCGCCATCGAGAAGGCCACCGGACGCTACGGCCAGTGGGACAACCCCGCCAAGGTCATCGACCCCCGTCACGAGTAGGAAAGGAGCTGAAGTCACCCATGGCAGTTACGTTCGAAGGCTACGAGCGCCGTATCGACAAGATCAACGAGACGCTCGCCGAGTACGGCATCTCCTCCCTGGAGGAGGCCCAGAAGATCTGCGAGGACCACGGCATCGACCCGCGCGCCATCGTCCTGGGCGTCCAGTCCATCGCGTTCGAGAACGCCGTCTGGGCCTACACGGTGGGCTGCGCCATCGCCCTCAAGAAGGCCGAGAAGGGCGAGGTCAAGACCGCCTCTGACGCCGCCGCCGCCATCGGCGTGGGCCTGCAGTCCTTCTGCGTGCCGGGTTCCGTGGCCGACGACCGCAAGGTGGGCCTGGGCCACGGCAACCTCGGTGCCATGCTCCTCGGCGAGGACACCGAGTGCTTCGCCTTCGTGGCCGGCCACGAGTCGTTCGCCGCGGCCGAGGGCGCCATCGGCATCGCCAACAACGCCAACAAGGCCCGCAAGACCCCGCTGCGCGTGATCCTCAACGGCCTCGGCAAGGACGCCGCCCAGATCATCGCCCGCATCAACGGCTTCACCTACGTCAAGACGTCGTTCGACTACTACACCGGCGAGCTCACCGTCGTGGAGAAGATCCCCTACTCCGACGGCCCCCGCGCCGCGGTGAACTGCTACGGCGCCGACGACGTGCGCGAGGGCGTGGCCATCATGTGGAACGAGAACGTGGACATCTCCATCACGGGCAACTCCACCAACCCCACGCGCTTCCAGCACCCGGTGGCCGGCACCTACAAGAAGGAGCGTCTGGAGAACGGCAAGAAGTACTTCTCCGTGGCCTCCGGCGGCGGCACCGGCCGCACGCTTCACCCCGACAACATGGCCGCCGGCCCCGCCTCCTACGGCATGACCGACACCATGGGCCGCATGCACTCCGACGCTCAGTTCGCCGGCTCCAGCTCCGTCCCGGCCCACGTGGACATGATGGGTCTCATCGGCATGGGCAACAACCCCATGGTCGGCGCCACCGTCGCGTGCGCCGTGGCTGTGGAGGAGGCCATCACCGACGCCATCGAGAAGGGCCTGTAGCCCCGCCCTCGACCGGCATCGCCCGTCTTCCGGCACCGCCCCGCAGGGCCCCGGCCGCGCCGCGCGGCCGGGGCCCTGTCCCGTGTCGCGCCACTTGTCCCACCACTCGGACACTTCTGTCCCACTTTTGGCGTGCTTGCGGTCTCGGTGAGCGGCTCCATGGCCTTCAGTGAGCGAATCAGGCCCGTCTGGCCCTTCGATGAGCGGATTTCTGCTCACCGAAGGGCCTCCGTCCGCTCACCGAGCGGCCCTCCGCCCCGCGGCCGCCTCATCGCGCCCGCCCGCCAAAACCTACCGTTCGCCGGAGGGGTCCCCCGTTTTCCGACGACCGGGAATGAGGGGCCGGCGCCGCGGTACAAGGATGATAACGGCGCGCCCTGCCCCCCTCTTCTCCTTGGCCACTTGGCTGTGGGGCCCGGCACCCCGCCCCCTGCCAGACGCATCCCTTTCGGCGGGCGCGCCACCGTCTTCACCTGCGGTCGTGCTCTCTCCCTCTCTCGGACGACCGCCGAGCGGCGCCCCATCCGGGGCGCCGCTTCTCTTGCCGCCGCCCCGGTCGCGTACAATGGACAACCCGAGCCGGGACGGGAGGAAAGCCATGGAGTCTCTGTACCGCAAGTACCGCCCGCAGACCTTCGACGACGTCGTGGGTCAGAAGACCGTGGTGTCCACCCTCGAGCGTGGCATCCAGAGCGGCGCCCTCGGCCACGCATACCTCTTCTGCGGCCCCCGCGGCACCGGCAAGACCACCCTGGCGCGCATCCTCGCCAAGGCCGTGGCCTGCGACCAGGGGGCAGGCCACCTGCCCGACGGCACGTGCGAGCAGTGCGTGGCCATCGCCGAGGGCCGCCACCCCGACGTCCACGAGCTCGACGCCGCCTCCCGCACCGGCGTGGACGCCATCCGCGAGGAGATCGTCAACCGCGTGGACTTCGCCCCCACGGTGGCGCGTCAGAAGGTCTACATCGTGGACGAGGTCCACATGCTCACCACGGCGGCGTTCAACGCGCTGCTCAAGACCCTCGAGGAGCCCCCGGCCCACGTGGTCTTCGTGCTCTGCACCACCGACCCGCAGAAGATTCCGGCCACCATCCTGTCGCGCGTGCAGCGCTTCGACTTCCGCTCCATCGACGACGCCGACATCCGCGAGCGTCTGGAGCACGTCTGCCGCGCCGAGGGCTTCTCCGCCGAGCCGGAGGCCATCGACATCGTGGCGCGCCACGCCCGCGGCGGCATGCGCGACGCCCTGTCCACGCTCGAGCAGCTCTCCGTGTTCGGCGACGGCTCGATCACCGCGGCCGACGCCCGCGACCTCCTTGGCGTGGCCGACTCCGCCGCCCTCGACGCCGCTGTGGCGGCCCTGGCCTCCCGGGACGCCGCGGCCCTGCTCGGCCTGGTGGCGGACCAGACGTCCGCCGGCAACGACCTCCTCCGTTTCTGCGACGGCCTCGTGGGGCGCCTGCGGGACCTCTACGTGGCCTCCGTCGCCGGGCCGGTGGAGTCGCTCCTGGGGGGCACCGATGGGGAGCGCTCGGCCCTGGTGGCCCAGGCCCGGACCCTGGAGCCCGCCGAGAGGATCTCGCGCTACCTGGACTGCCTGGGCTCCGCGGCGCTCTCTATGCGCACGGCCCGCAACCCGCGCCTCACCCTGGAGGTGGCTTTCTCCCGCCTCGTGCGTCCGGAGACCGACATGACGGTGGAGGCCCTCGCCGAGCGTGTGGCCGTCCTGGAGCGCGCGCTGGCCGGCGGTGCGGGCGCGGCGCCTGTGCAGGCCACGGCGCCGGCGGCTGCCGAGAGGCCCGCACGGGCGCCGCGGCAGGGAGCCGCGCCTCAGGCCGCACCCGCCGCGCAGCCGGCCGGTGCCGTGCCGTCCGCCGCCCGGTCGACGGCTGCCGTGCGGCCTGCCGCCTCCCGGCCGGCCGCCGCAGTCCCGTCGCAGCGGCCGCAGGCACCCTCCCCGCAGCCGGCCGCCGGGTCGGCTGCGGCGCCCCGGCCCGACGCGGCACCGCAGTTCTCGTCGCAGCCCGTCACCGGGCCCACCCCGGCACCCTCCCCGCAGCCGGCCGCCAAAGCCGCCCCCGCGTCCGCGCCCGAGGTGTCCCCCGCGCCGTCCGCGCCGTCGTCGACGCCCGGCGACCCGCGCCTCGGGGCGGCCTGGGACGCCGTGCTCTCCGTGCTCCGCCAGACGAGCGCCCCCACGCACGCCCTCCTCATGAACGCCCGCCCTCTGAGCGACGACGGCCGCACGCTCGTCATCGAGTCGCCCCAGGCCGGGTTCGTCCAAGGCCTCCTCGGGCGCCCCGACGTCACACAGGCCGTCTCCCAGGCCCTCTCGCAGGCCATGGGCCCGCGTACCGTCGAGGTCCGTGCCGCCGGTGCCCCCGCCGGCCCCGCGCAGGGGTCTCCTGCCCCGGCGGCGTCCGCCCCGGCGTCCCGTCCAGCGGCCCCGCAGGCGCCCGCCCCGCAGCCGACGGGCCCCTCCCCGCAGGCCGCACCGGCCCCGCAGCCGACCCCTGCGCCCCGTCCCGCCGCATCGCAGGCCGCACCGACACCGCAGCCGCCGGCCCCCAGGGCCCAGCCGGTCTCCTCCCGGCCGCCGTCGGCCCCCGGTGTGTCCGTGCCGCCGTGGGAAGAGCCTCCGTCCTCCGCATCGCCCGCCCCGGCCCCCGAGCCCGACGACGACCGGGTCCCCCTCGAGGCCTACGGCATGGCCCCGACCGCCGGCCCCGCCGAGCAGGCCGCCCCCTCGCCGGCCCCCGCGTCTCCCGCGCCGACGCCGTCACCGGTCCCCTCGTCGGCCCCCGAGCCTGCGCCCCCCGCGGCCGCTCCCGCCCCGACGCCCCGTCCCACCGCCCCGCAGCCGGCATCCCGTCCCGCCATCCCGCAGGCTGCGCCCCCCGGCCTCACGGACCCCTTCGTCGAGGCCGCCGCGCAGGCCGCCGCACGGCCCCGGGCCGTGGACCCCTCCACGCTGCCGCCCGACCAGGCCTCGGCGTTCGAGCTGGTCTCCTCGGTCTTCGGCGAGGGTGTGCGGGTGCTCCCGGTGGAGGGCGACGGCCCCTTCGGCTCCTGACCCGCCGCCGGATGCCCGGTGCCCTCTGATGGGAAACCCGGTCCTGGCCACCGGACATCCGATGTCGGCGGTTCCGGGCCCCCGAGCGGGGGAACCGCCAGACATAGGTGCCGCCCCGCTCTCGGCCCGGCCCGCGGCCGCCGCCGAGCGCGTCCCCCCGGTCGTCCCGGTCGCGGCGGCCGCGACCCCGCGTGGGACATAAGTGCCCGACCGTCGGGACAGAAGTGCCCGGGTGAAATGACGCGCCGCGACCGCTACAGTTGTGACAGCACCGCCGGCCCCCGCCGGCGCCCACACGACAGAAAGGTCACCCCATGGCTAAGAACCGCATGCCCCGCGGCGGGATGCCCCGCGGCAACATGGGCGGCGTGAACATGAACCAGCTCATGCAGCAGGCCAAGAAGATGCAGGAGCAGCTCGCCCAGGCACAGGACAAGGCAAAGGAGCTCGAGGTCTCCGCCAGTGCCGGCGGCGGCATGGTCAAGGTGGTCGCCTCGGGCGACATGCAGCTCAAGTCCATCTCCATCGACCCCGAGGCCCTGGACCCCGACGACGTCGAGCTGCTCCAGGACATGATCCTGGCCGCCGTCAACGACGCCCTCAACTCCGCCTCCGAGGCTGCCAACAGCGAGGTGGCCTCCGCCACCGGGCTGGGCGGCATGGACCTGGGCGGCATGGGCATCCCCGGCCTGTTCTAGCCCGTTGTACGGCAGCGACCCCACGGGGGCGTCCCTGGGCGCCCCCGTCCCATCCCCCGACGGCGACCGCCGCGCGCTCACCCGGCTCCTCGACGAGCTCGGGCGCCTGCCCGGCATCGGCCCCAAGTCGGCCCAGCGCATCGCCTACCACCTGCTGTCGGTGGACGGCGAGGAGGCCCGGCGCCTCGCCCAGGCCATCCTCGACGTCAAGCGCCTCGTGCACTTCTGCCCGGTGTGCTTCTCGTACGCCACGGGCGACGTCTGCGACGTCTGCGCCGACCCCTCCCGCGACCGCTCCTCCATCTGCGTGGTGGCGGAGCCCCGCGACGTCTCGGCCATCGAGCGCACCGGCGTCTACCACGGCCTCTACCACGTGCTGGGCGGCGTCGTCTCGCCCATGGACAAGGTGGGGCCCGAGCAGCTCCACGTGCGCGAGCTCATGGCCCGGCTCTCCTCCGACGAGGTGGCCGAGGTGATCCTCGCGACCAACCCCGACGTGGAGGGCGAGACCACCGCCACCTACCTGGCCCGCACCATCCGCCCCCTGGGCGTCAAGGTGACGCGTCTGGCCTCCGGCCTGCCCGTGGGCGGCGAGCTGGAGTATGCCGACGAGGTCACCCTCGGCAGGGCCATCGAGGCCCGCCGCATGGCCTGACCGCCGGCCGCCCCGCAGCCCCTGACCCCCGGTCGTACCCGGCGCCTCCTCCGGCACCTGAACGCGTCTGGGGGCGACCCTTTCCGCACCTGAACGCGTCTGGGGGCGGATTTCGCACCCTCAGACGCCTTGGAGGGCGGGTTCCCGAGCAAATTGGCGCCGGGACCCGCCCTCAACCGTGTTCAGGTGCCGAGAAGGGCGCGGGCCGCCGAGGCACCGGGCCGCCGAGGGGGGCGCCGAGCCGCCGAGCCGCCGGGGGGCCGCACCCCGCCCCCCTGCAGCACCCCGCACCCCCCTGCCGCCCCCGGCCCTCCCTTACGGCACTGTCACCCTCCGTAAGCCCAATCGATGGCAGCCCCTGGGGCCCTCCTCCACCATGGGAGTCGTAAGAAACGCCGACCCGTGAGGAGGGGCACCATGATGAAGCGGGCCCTCGACACCTACTTCGAGAACAACCAGGCCGTGCTGGACGGCACCATGTCCACCGTCGAGCTCGCGTGCTGGACGGCCTTCATGACCGTCATGGGCGCGGTGATGATGGCGGCCCTCTGGGTCTTCTCCCGCTGACCCCGACCCCACGGCACCGAGTCCCAGAGAAAGGAACCGCCATGTCCAACGTCCTCGAGGTCCGCGACCTGGTGAAGGTCTACGGCGGCGGCCTCGCCAGCGCCACCCGGGCCCTCGACGGGGTGAGCCTCACCGTCGCCAAGGGCGAGTCGGTGGCCATCATGGGCCCGTCGGGCTCCGGCAAGACCACGCTGCTCAACTGCATCGCCACCATCGACCGGCCCACCTCCGGCGAGGTGGTGGTCGACGGCACCGACGTCGCCCACATGCGTCAGCGCGCCCTGGCGGACTTCCGCCGCACGCAGCTGGGCTTCATCTTCCAGGACTCCAACCTCCTGGACACCCTCACCTGCCGTGAGAACATCGAGCTCCCGCTCACCATCGCGCGCCGCAAGCCGTCGCTCATCCGCGAGCGTACCGAGCAGGTGGCCGCCTCCCTCAACGTGTCCGACGTGCTCGACAAGTACCCCTACCAGGTATCCGGCGGCCAGGCCCAGCGCATCGCCGCCTGCCGCGCCATCGTGGCCGACCCGGCCCTCGTGCTCGCCGACGAGCCCACGGGCGCCCTGGACTCCAAGAACTCCAAGGTGCTCCTCGAGTCGTTCGAGCGGCTCAACCGCGACTACGACACCACCATCCTCATGGTCACCCACGACGCCTACGCCGCCAGCTACTGCCACCGCGTGCTCTTCATCCGCGACGGCAGCCTCTTCACCGAGATCCGCCGCGGCGACCGCGACCGCCAGGAGTTCTTCGCTGAGGTCAGCCGCGTCATCTCGGTGATGGGGGGCGGGGATGCTCGTTAAGATCGCGTTCGGCAACCTGCGGCGGTCGTTCCGCGACTACGCGGTCTACCTCGTCACCATCGCCCTCGGCGTGGCGGTCTTCTACACCTTCAACACCATCGGGGCCCAGGGTGAGTTCCTCTCGGCCTCGGCGAGCGAGACCCTCAACTTCATCGCCGAGCTCCTCCACGGCCTCACCTACGGCCTGGCCGTGGTCCTCGGCTTCCTCATGGTCTACGCCAACAACTTCCTCGTGCGGCGCCGCAAGGCGGAGTTCGGCCTCTACCAGATCCTCGGCATGACCCGCGGGCAGGTGGGCCTCATCATGGCCGTCGAGACGCTCGTCGCCTCGCTCGTGGCCTTCGTGCTGGGCATCGTGCTGGGCCTCTTCGCCTCGCAGCTGCTCGTGTTCGTCTCGGCCGCCCTGTTCAACGAGACGGTCAAGGAGTTCCGCTTCATCGTCTCCAAGGACGCCCTCGTCACCGTGGCCTCGTGCTTCGCCGTGACCTTCGCGGTCATGCTCCTGTTCAACATCCGGACCGTCTCGCGCCTGCGCCTCGTGGAGCTCGTGCGCGGCGGCCGCGCCAACGAGTCGGTGCGTCTCAGGCGCCCGGTGGTCTCGGCCGTGGCCCTCGTCGTCTCCCTCGGCCTCATCGCCTGGGCCTACCAGCGCCTGCTCACCATGGGCTTCCCGGTGATGTTGGGCTCCACCTCGGGCGACGACGGCATGGCCAACCTGCAGTTCCTCATCACCACGGGTATGGTCACCGCGGGCACGTTCCTGCTCTTCTGGGCGCTGCCCACGGTGCTCGTGAAGGCGGCCGAGCACGTGCAGCGCTTCTACCTGCGCGACCTCCACATGTTCACCGTGCGCCAGGTGGCCAGCCGCATCAACTCCAGCTCGGCCGCCATGGGCGTCACCGCCATGGTGCTGTTCCTGGCGGTGACCTCGGTGACCACGGGCATGGCGGTGGCCACCTCCCTCAACGACTCCCTCGAGCGCTGCAACCCCTACACCGCGTCGGTGAACGCGTTCTACTTCTCCGCCGGCGACGAGGCCAACATGGCCCACGACGACGGCGTCCCCTCTGCCGCGGCCACCGCGCCGGTGGACATGGTAGCCCAGTACCGCAGCCACGGCATCGACTTCTCCCCCTACGGCGCCCGCACCGCCCAGGCGAACACGTACGACCAGTACGCCGTGGACGGCTCGGGCTCCGTGCCCCCCTCGTCGCTGCTCGACATCTCCCGCGAGGCCGGCTGCGAGGGCTACTGGAAGGCGGCGGGTATCGACGAGTCCTCCGCCGGCACCTCCATCCCCACCCTCGAGCCCCTGTCGTCCTACAACGCCACCCGCGAGCTCCTGGGCATGGAGCCGGTCTCGCTGGAGCCCGGTCACGCCATCGTCACCTGCGACCTCCAGGGCTACTTCACCGACTTCTGGGACGCCGTCCTCTCGTCGCGACGTCCGCTCACCGTGGCCGGCAGGCAGCTGACCGTGGACTCCATGGTGTCCGACAAGAGCGCCTCGCTTTCCGACTCGGGGACGGGCCAGAACACCGGGACCTTCGTGGTGCCCGACGAGGACGTGGCCGGCCTGGCCCCCGCTACCTCCTACCTGCAGTTCATGGTGCCCGCCGAGCAGGTCGACGCCTTCGACGACTACTTCGAGGGCCATGCCCTGCCCGCCTCCTCCCTCGTGGAGCAGGGCGTGGACGAGCAGCAGGCGAGCCTCGCCAACTGGTTCATGGTCGACGGCCGCGCCGTGGGCGCCCTCACGTTCCAGGTCACCTTCGCCCAGCAGCGCCAGAGCTCCGGCAGCCTCACCGGCCTCGTGGGCTACATGGCCGTCTACATCGGGTTCGTGCTCGTGATGTCGGTGGCCGCGGTGCTCGCCATCCAGATGCTCTCCGGCGTGGCCGACTCCTCCGGGCGCTACCGCCTGCTCGACGAGCTGGGCTGCCCGCGGGGCCTGCAGGACCGCTCCCTGTTCAGCCAGGTGCTGTTCTACTTCCTGCTGCCCCTGGCCGTGGGCGTGGCCCACTCCGCCGTCGCCCTCACCAAGGTGGGCGAGATCGTCTCGCTCGTCACCCCCTTCGACATCGTGGGGGCCACGGCCATGGGCTCCCTGGTGTTCGTGGTGGTCTACGGCGGCTACATGGTGGTCTGCTGGGCCCTCTCAGCGAGCACCGTGCACCGCGCGACGGCCGTGGCACGGCGGTAAGGGCCGGATTCGGCCCCCTTGGTACGGGCCCCTCTCCGTGGAGTTGCTGCGGAGAGGGGCCCGTTTTCACGTTCGTGGATGCCGGGGCGGCCGACGGGCGGGTATCCGGGGTTGCCAAACCGTCTAAGATGCAGGGGTAACCATTGCCGAGGCACGGGCGCGGGCCCGCATATCGAGGAGACCATGGCGAACAACCCCTACAGCGACGGCTCGTCCCGTACGCCAAGACACGCCAAGCACGCCGCAAAGCCCGGGACGTCGCCGGAGCCGCGCCGCTTCGGCACCCGGAGGCAGCAGGGGGCGGGCCCCGGGTCCCACACCGCGGCCGCCCCCGTCGACGTGCACCCCGTCTCCGGATCCGAGGACGTCGTCACCGTGCCCGACGGCGCCCCGCGGCCCATCGGCGTCGACCCTTCCGAGACCGGCGCGTTCTCCACCCTCGCCTCGGGCCAGGGCGCCGTGCTCCACGACCGCGGCTCGGCCTCCGAGGCCGCCTCGGCCGCCCGTGAGAACTTCCGCCGCGGCGGATCGGCGCGCCTGCGCAAGGGCAAGCGCCCCCAGGTGGCCTCGCACCAGGGCGGTGCCCGCGTGAGCCGGCCGGTGGCCATCGGCCTGGGCGTGGCGGCCGCCTGCGTGGTGGTCGTGCTCGCCGTGGTGGTCATCGGCGCGCTCCACACCGTGCCCACGTCCCTCGGCGGCGACGCGGCCCAGACACCCACCCGCGTGGAGCAGACCCAGGACGACCAGGGCCAGGGCATCGAGTATGCCGGCTACACCTACAGCGTGCGTCAGGACGACGACGGCGCGGGCTACTCCTTCGTGCGCACCCAGGGCGCCGACGGCGAGCCCCAGGTGCTCTTCCAGCTCCAGGGCACCCCGGTGACCGTGGTGCTCTACAACGGCGGCTTCCTCATCCCCGAGAACCTCGGCGACTCCTGGAACGTGATCTCGTGGGTCATGGGCGACGGCTCCGTGGCCTCCGTCCTCGCCCACGACGACGGCACCCCGGTGGAGGGCAGCGGCACCGTGTCGTCCGCCAAGCTGGACGGCTCCAACCTGCTGCTCTCCTTCGACAACGACGTGACGGAGACCGTGGCGCTCGGGTAGGGGCCTGTCCCACCACTCGGACACTTCTGTCCCAATGGTCGGGCACTTTTGTCCCATCATCAGCGGTCGAACCGCCGTCACTTTGGTCGGGCACTTTTGCTGTCACATTGGTCGGGTACCTCTGCTGTCGCACCCGGCCGTCGCGCCACCGTGGCGCCTTTTCCGAGGGGCCGCGCCACCGCGGTGTGGCTTTCGGCCGTTTCGGCGCGTTCCGCACGCCACCGTGGCGCTCCTGGGCCGGTGTCGCGCCACCGTGGCGTGCCGATGAACCCTTCTGCGACCGGGGGTCCCTGTCGGGCGCACACCAAGGGCCCTTACGTGACAGTGGCGCCTGGTCCACCTGTCACTTCGTCTGTTTCCCCCTTTTCGAATTCAGAGAATGCCGGTGCGGGCTTCGGCATGGGTTTTGGTCGGCGGGCGCCAGGAAACCCATGCCACAAGGGCCACCTGCATGGGTTTCGGCGCCTTCCGAGCGGCGAATCCATGCCGCAGGGCCCTGCGGCATGGGAGGCGCTCAAAGTGGCCGACCAAAGTGACGGAAGCCGGGGCGCTGCGGCTGTCCCTGGCTGCGGCGCCTCTGGCTCGGCTCCTGTGGGATCCTTCTTTTTTCTCAGCGTGCTTTAGTATTGGCACGGACCTTGCTTTTACATGATCGTCCCGCTGGATTGTCCAGCTTTCGTCGGATTACGAGAAAGAGGGAGACCATGGAGCAGTTCTTGAAGAAGCTCGATCCGATCCTGACCAAGATCACCACAGAGGTCCACATGCTCGCCGTACGAGACGCACTTATCAGTGTCGTGCCGTTCCTGTTCGTCGGAGGCATAGCCACGTTCTTCGCGTTCGTCGGCTTCAGCGAGGGCGGCCTGTTCTCCGGCTTCATGGACTCTGCCACGCTGGCCGGCGTCCAGACGTTCTTCGCCAGGGTTCAGACCGCTACCCAGGGCCTGCTGTCCCTCTACCTGGCCGTGATGATCCCGTACTTCCTCGGCAACGCCAAGAACTACGACAATCCTCTCGCCCTCGGCCTCACCGGCCTCGCCACCTTCATCATCTTCACGCCGCTTGCCGGCACTTACGCGTACTTCGGCACCCAGGGCGTGCTGCTCGCCATCATCCTCGGCCTCACGTCCGCCGAGCTGTTCATGAGGCTCTCCAAGGTGAAGGCTCTGCATTTCAACTTGGGCGGCAACATCCCCGCGGTGGTCTCCCGCTCCTTTGGCAACATCTTCGTCATCTGTATCGTGCTCGTCGTGTTCGCCCTCGTGGCCGCCGCCATCAACCTGCTGTCGGGCCTCGAGACCATCGAGTGGATCTACTCTGTGCTCCAGGCGCCCCTCGTGGGCATCGGTGCCTCCATCCCCGGCGCCATTCTCTACTATGTCATCGGTGGCCTGTTCTTCTGCCTCGGCATCCAGCCCTCCGGTATCCAGGCCCCCATCGAGGCCGCCATGCTTGCCGGTGTCGACATGGGCGTCATCTTCAACCAGCCGTTCCACTATGTGTACTGCAACTACGGCGGTATGGGCGCGGCCGCCTCGTTGGTCATTTGCCTGCTGCTCTTCAGTCGTCGCAAGGAGCACCGTTCCATCGGCAAGCTCGTGGTCTTCCCCGAGCTCTTCAACATCTCCGAGCCCATCATGTTCGGCCTGCCCGTGGTGTTCAACTTCATCTTCCTGGTGCCGATGATCCTCGTGCCCATCATCGACATGCTCATCGCCTATGGCCTCACCGCCGCCGGTATCCTGCCTGTGCTCAGCAACGTCGTCGTTTGGTCGGTACCTCCATTCATCAATGGATTCATCGCCAGCAACGGCAGCATGGCTGTGGTTGTCACCCAGGTGTGTCTGCTCGTGCTCGATGTCTTCCTCTGGCTCCCCTTCTTGAAGATCTATGAGCGTCGACTCGATGCCGAGGATGCAGCTCGTGCCGCGGTGACCGGCGAGGTGACCGATGTCGTGGGCGTCGAGACGGATGCTCCCACCGGCCCCGCGGACCTCACCCCCGCCTCCTGACATCCAACCCCTTCCCCAGCCGATAACCGCTACCGCAGCCGCAGCGGGCCCGGTCCCTCCCCGGGCCGGGCCCGCCGTGCGCTGCGCCGTGCCGAGAGAGGACCAGAATGAAGATTGGAATCGCCGGTTCGGGCATGATCGTACGCGTCATCCTCGATCTCCTCACCCGCCTCGAAGGTATCGAGGCCTGCGCACTGTGGTGCCGCCCCGAGAACGCCGGCGAGGGCGAGGGGCTGGGCCGTGAGTACGGTCTCGCCTCCGTGTACACCGACTACGACGAGTTCCTCGCCGACCCCTCCTTCGACCTTGTTTACGTGGGGCTCGTGAACTCCCTCCACCACGGGTTCAGCCTCCGCGCCCTCCAAGCGGGCAAGTCCGTGGTGTGCGAGAAGCCCTTCACCTCCACCCGCGCCCAGGCCGAGGAGCTCCTCGCCCGCGCCCGGGAGCGCGGGCTGTTCGTCTTCGAGTCCGTGCTGCCCTGGTACCAGAAGAACTACGGCGAGATCGCCCGCCGGCTGCCCGAGGTGGGCGACGTGCGCCTCGTGGAGGTGAGCTTCTCCCAGTACTCCCGCCGCTACGCCGCCTACAAGGAGGGCACGGTGCTCCCGGTGTTCGACCCGGAGCTCGAGGGCGGCGCGCTGGCCGACATGGGCGTCTACTCCGTCCACTGGGTCATGGGGCTCTTCGGCGTGCCCGAGGGCGTGACCTACCTGCCCAACACCGGCTTCAACGGCATCGACCTCTCCGGCGTCCTCGTGCTCGACTACGGCTCCTTCAAGGCCGTCTGCTCCACGGCCAAGGACTCCACGTCGCCCGACCGTTGCGTCGTCCAGGGCGACGCCGGCTACATCCTCCAGCCCGGCGAGCCCGCCCGCTGCGAGGACGTCGTGCTCGTTCCCAACGGCGGCGAGCCCCAGGCCGTGGACGTGGCCCCCGTGGGCGACGGGTTCGAGTGCGTGTGGAGGCGCATCGCCGCCCTCGTGGGGGCGGGCGACCTCGAGGCCTGCTACGCCATGGCCGAGCGTGTGGTGGGGGTCATGGGCGTCATGGAACGCGCCCGCACCTCCGCCGGCATCCAGTTCCCCAGCGACCGGGCCTAGTCCCGGGAAAGGACCAGTACTATGAACCGCATCCTTAACTGCGTGGCCTCCGACTTCGGCCGCCCCGAGACCGCCCGCGAGCTCAAGGAGGCCATCCGCGGGTCCCAGGGCCGCACCCTCCTCAGTGAGATCGACGGCAGGTTCGCCCCACTGTTCGACGGCATCACGAGCGCCGAGATCGCCTCGGCCTTCGGCGCCGACCTCCTCATGCTCAAGCGCCTGGACTTCGAGACCCTCGAGTTTGGCGGCATTCGCTACGACAACCCCGTGGAGGCCCTGCGCCGCCTCTCCGGCGTGGGTGTGGGCGTGAACATGAACGTCGCCGGCGCCTGGGGCGCCGCGTACGCCCCGGTGTCCGAGGCCCTCGACCGCTTCGTTGCCATGGGCCCCGACTTCCTCTCGCTCACGGGCTACCACATCCCCGAGGTCACCGAGGAGGAGATCCTCAAGGACATCCGCAACGTGCGCGACCGCTTCGACGGCTTCCTCAACGTCCACCACGTCCTCGCCATCTCCGACGAACTCGATCTCGACCGCTACCTCGCCTACGTGGACGCCGGCGCCGACATGATCACCATGCCCGTGCCCGGCACCGTCCAAGGCATCACCGTGGAGCGCCTCCAGCCCTACGTGGACGCCATCCACCGCGCGGGCGCCCTGGTCTCGCTCACCACGTTCACGAGCCAGGAGGGCTCCGACGTCCAGACCGTGCGCGACATGGCCATCGCCGGCCGCCTTGCCGGCGCCGACGTCTTCGCCTTCGGCGACGCCAACATCTGCGGCGTGCCCGAGCCCGAGGACATCATGGCCGTCTCCATCGCCATGCGCGGCAAGCGCCACACCTACCTGCGCATGGCTCGGTCGGCCACCCGCTGACGCACCGCTTGCCCCACGGCGCACCGGGGCGCGGACGGGCTATCCGTCCGCGCCCCTTTTCACATCGAGAGGAGATCTCACATGGACAAGAAGAACCTGGTGGTCTGCGGCCTCGGCTACATCAGCGGCCGCGTGGCGGAGGGCTGCCTGTTGGCCCGGGGCATGGCCCTGCACGGACTCCAGAGCCGCGAAGCGGAAAAGGCCCGCGCCCGAGCCCGCGAGCTGGGGGCGCCGGCGGCCTACGGCTCGTTCGACGAGGTCATGGCGGACCCCGCCGTGGACGCCGTCTACCTCTGCACCCCCAACGCCCAGCACGTGCCCATGGCGCGCCGGGCCCTTCTCGCGGGCAAGGCCGTGGTGTGCGAGAAGCCCTTGGCGCCCTCCCAGGCGGAGGTGCGGGAGCTCTTCTCGCTCGCCCGGGAGCGCGGCGTCCTGCTCATGGAGGCCGCCAAGACCTGCTTCTCGCCCCTGCTGCTGGCGGTGCGCGACCTCGTGCGCGCCGGGCGCATCGGCACGCTGACCCAGGTGGACGCCGACTACTGCTACTCCATGGCCGCAACGGGCCAGGGCGAGGGCGCCTGGGTGCTCGGCGAGGCCGGCGGCTGCGCCCTGGACATCGGCGTCTACCCGGCGGCCCTGGCGTCGCTCGTCGCCGACGCGCCCGTGGCCTCTGCCTCCGTCGTGCGCCGCGACCTCGGCTACCCCTGCGACGCCGACGTACAGTCGCTCGTGGAGTTCGCGGACGGCCTCGTGGCGCGCCTCTCGGCCAGCTGGATGCGCGACGTGCCCGACAAGGGCGGCTGCGTGCTCTGGGGCACCGAGGGGCGGGTGGAGGTGCCGGCCTACTGGAAGGCCCGATCGGCCCGTGTGGTGACGGCCGGGGGCGTCGAGGAGCTCGAGGTGCCCTTCGCGAGCGACTTCACGCCGGAGATCGAGGCGGCGGCCGAGGCCATGGCGCGCGGCCTCTCCGAGTGCCCCCTCATGGACGAGGCGCGCACCCTCTCGGTGCTCTCCATGCTCGGGGTCTCCTAGGGGCCGCTGGGCCCCGTACGCGCCCGGGTGCCGGCTGCCGCGCCGGCACCCGGGCGTTTCCGTGCCGCGGCCGTCCGGCATAGAAAAAGGCGCCCGCAGGCACCCGGGTCCGGGTCCTGCGGGTGTCTATCCGGGGGGCGGCCTAGAGGTAGCGGTCGCCCACGGCGAGGAAAAGCTCGTACCACTCTGGGCGCGTGAGCTCGAAGTCCACGCACTCGAGGGTGCTCGCCAGGTGGGCCGGGTTCGTGGTGCCCGCCATGGGGATGATACCGGCCGGGTGGCGCATGATCCAAGCCGCGGCCACGGCGTGGGGGTTGGTGCCGTACTTCTCGGCGATGCGGTTCATCACGGCGTTGAGCTCGGCGTACTCCGGGTCGCCGATGAACGAGGCGTAGCCCCACGGGTGGTGGGCCTGGAGGATGGACCAGGCCTCCATGCGGATGCCGTTGAGGCGGCAGTAGTCCAGGACGTCGAGGTCGCGGTCCACGGCCATGTCGTTGTGCTTGTTGGTGAACAGGCGCTGCTCGATCATGAGGGCGTGGACGATGGAGAGCTGCATCTGGCAGAGCGCGATGGGCTGGTCGGCGGCGCGGCGGATGAGCTCGATCTGGTTGGGCACGAAGTTCGAGACGCCGAACGTGAGCACCTTGCCGGCATGGTAGAGCTCGTCGAAGGCCTCGGCGACCTCCTCGGGGTCGAACAGCTGGTCGGGGCGGTGCAGCATGAGGCAGTCGATGTAGTCGGTGCCCAGGCGGCGCAGGGAGGCGTCGGCGGCCTCGAGGATGTGCTCCTTGGAGAGGTCGAACCACTTGCCGTCCTCGGCGTCGTGCATGCCGGTCTTGGTCTCGATGAAGAGGCTGTCGCGCAGGTGGCCGTGGGTCTTGAGGAACCCGCCGATGAGCTCCTCGGAGCGGCCGCGGCCGTAGATGTCGGACGTGTCGATGAGCGTGATACCCTGCTCCACGGCGGAGGAAAGGATGGCGTCCACCTCGGCCTGGGTCTTCTCGACGTTCCGGGTGCCGTCCTTGTTGACGGCGACCTCGGGCGAGAACCGCATGGTGCCGAGGCCGACGGCGGAGACCTTCTTGGGGGACGTGCTGACGGTCGTGTACTTCATGGTATGGATCCCTCCGTCACTTCAGGCCGGCGATGGCGTCCTCGAGCATCCCCATGACCATCAGGGTCTGCTCGGGCTCCACGAGCTGGGGCTTGCCGTTCACGAGCGCGTCGTAGACGTCGTCGTAGACGCGGGCGTAGTCGCCGCGCTCGCTCGGCACCCTCTCCTCGTGGAAGCCGCCCTCGTCGTCGTACCAGGTGAGCGAGCCGAAGTCCTGGGGGCGGTCCAGGCCGAAATCCGGCTCGTCGGGCATGTGGAAGAGCTTGAGGTGCTCCTCCTGGCGGTCCTTGCCTTGCTTGACGAAGTGCCCGCGGGTGCCCCAGGCCTCGAAGCTCGGGCGCTCGGACGTGCGGAAGTAGCTGGCCTTGGTGGAGTACTTCACGGGGCCGAAGTTCAGGTCGATGTCGAAGTAGTCGTTCATGCGGCCCTCGCCGAGCAGCTGGCGGCAGTCGTAGTGCACGGAGTCGGGCTCGCCGAACAGCGCCACGGCCTGGTCGATGGTATGGACCGCGTGGCCGAACACGAACGAGAGCCACGGGACGTACTCGTGGCAGCCCTCGGGGGTGTCGGGGCGCCAGTAGTCGAAGTGCGTCTCGATCTCGTAGACCTGGCCCAGGCGGCCGGACTCCAGGACCTTCTTGAGGGTGAGGTAGTCGGAGTCATAGCGGCGGTTCTGCATGGCGGTCGCGAAGAGCCCGAGCTCCTCGGCGCGGTCGAAGACCTCGCGGGCCTCCTCGGAGGACGCGGCGAAGGGCTTCTCCACGATGATGTTCTTGCCGGCCTCGAGGCAGCGCAGGGCGTAGTCGTGGTGGGAGTCGTGCATGGTGCAGACGGCAACGACGTCCACCTCGGGGTCGGAGAGGACCTCGTCGAGGTCGTCGGTGTAGGTGACGCCGTCGAGGTAGGGCCAGGCGGAGGTGCCGCGGCTGCGCTCGTAGACGTACTTGATGCGGAACTTGTCGGGGCGCATGCGGACGAACGGGATGTGGTAGCGGTTGGCGCTCCTCCCGTTGCCGATGAACGCGAGGGTGAGGACCTTGTCGTCGGTCATGGGTCTCCTATCGGGTCTCGGGTGTGTCGGTGTCGGCGGCGGCACGGGCGGCGAGGGCCTGCTCCAGGGCGCGGACCACGAGCTCGTGGTCCTGGCCGTGGTGGAGGCCGCTCACCGCGACCGTGGCCACCCAGTCGTCCCCCACCCGGATGGGGAAGGCCCCGGCGCCGGGGCACTCGGGCGTGCCGTCGGCGAGCATCTCGCCGTAGCTGCCGTCGATGTCGTGGGCGACCTCGCACCACAGGCTGCAGTGGCCGCTCTCGAGGGCCGCGAGGCGCTTGCCCTCCATGAAGCCGAGGTTGCGGGGCGCCTTGTCGTCGGCCATCCACTGGAAGAGCGTGAGGCCGTCGGACTCGCGCACCACCGACACACCCACGCCGCGGTCGTACTCGCGGCTGAGCTCGGCCACGGCGCGGCCGAGCTCGAGGGCGTCCGCCGAGGTGAAGGTGTCGGGGTAGCGCAGGCGGGCCTCCTGGTCCAGGAGCTCCCGGAGGCGCGGGTCCGACGGCGTCGCGGCACAGTCCATGGTCCCTTCCTTTCTGCGGGCGGGTGTACGGGGTCGTTCCATGCGGGGTGGGAGAGGGTGCGGGCTAGTCGCCCATGAGCTCCTTGGCCTGGGCGAGCACCTTGGCGCCGTCCATGCGGCCGAAGGCCATCATGTCGATGTTGGCCACGGGGCACGGCATCTGCGCCTGGAACTGCGGGAGCAGGTAGCGGGCCTGCGGCGAGAGCAGCACCACGTCGGGGTCGAGCTTGGCCACGTCGCCGGAGTTGCCGAGCGCGTAGGAGATGACCGTGCACTCGTAGCCCTCGCGGTCGGCGGCCCGCTGCATGGACTCCACCACGAGGCCGCTGGACATGCCGTTGACGCAGAACAGGACGATGTTTTTCACGGTGCTTCCCTTTCTCGCGGAAGGCGGTTGCATGGGTCCCGCGGCCCTAGGCCACGGAGAGCTCGTCGGGGACGGCGGTCGCGCCGCCGCGGAGGGCGTGGACGTCGCGGTAGAGATCGAGGTAGGCCCCGGCCATGTCGATGACCACGACGGCGCCCATGATCTGGTCCTCCGCGTGAACGGTGAGCAGCGGCGTGTTGCCCGGGTTGTTGATGCTGTCGGCCAGGATGGCGCCGTGCACCTTCTGGGCCTCGATCAGGCAGGTGCGGGCCTCGGCGAGGCTCTCCTCGGCCTCCTCGGGGTGCCCGTCCTTGGCCAGGGCGAGGGCCTCCATGGCGTAGCTGCGGGCCCCGCCGCTGGCGGCGATGATCTGCATGATCACCTTCTCGTACTCCTTGTCGAACTCCATGGCACTCTCCTGCTCTCTCGGCGGGGCCGGTCGCGGCCCCGTTCCCTATGGGTCCGATCACGTAGAAGCAAGGAGCGTGCCAAAACAGCCGCTTGGAAAAAATTCAGTGACGAGACGATCATACCGTGGCATGATGGCCCCAGGGGCAGGTCCCCTCATTTGCCGGCAGCGGACCCTGAGGACGGTCGCCATGAAGCGAATCGACAAGGTGCGGGAGGCCCTCTCGGCACACGGTGCCGAGAGCGGTGTCACGGCCGCCGAGCTCGCCGCGGCGCTCGGCCTGGCGCGCCCCAACGTGTTGGGCGACCTCAACCACCTCTGTGAGGAGGGCCTGGCGAGAAAGACCGGCACGCGCCCGGTGCGCTACTGGCCGGTGGCCGCAGCCGGGGCGCAGGCGGGGGACGCGCCGGATGTCGCACCACAGGACGCGGACCCCACCCTCGACGACTTCGCCCGCGGCAACCCCAGCATGTACCGCTGCGTGGAGCAGGCCAAGGCCGCCGTGCTCTACCCGCCCCACGGCATGCCGCTGCTCCTCCACGGCCCCACGGGCGTGGGCAAGAGCATGTTCGCCCGGCTCGTCTACAGGTTCGCCGTCTCGGCCGGCACCCTCGCCCCCGACGCCCCCTTCGTGGCCTTCAACTGCGCCGACTACGCCGACAACCCGCAGCTCCTCGTCAGCGAGCTCATGGGCACGCGCCGCGGCGCCTACACCGGGGCCGACGAGGACCACCCCGGCCTCATCGAGCACGCGGACGGCGGCGTGCTCTTCCTCGACGAGGTCCACCGCTTGCCGCCTCAGGGCCAGGAGATGCTCTTCACCTTCCTGGACCGCGGCGTCTTCCGGCGCCTCGGTGAGACCACGGCCGAGCGCTCGGCCCGGGTGCTCGTGTTCTGCGCCACCACCGAGGCCCCGGGCTCGAGCCTTTTGGCCACGTTCCTCAGGCGCATCCCCATGCTCATCGAGGTGCCGCCCCTGGCCGAGCGCGGCCGCGAGGAGCGCTTCTCGCTCGTCGAGCGATTCTTCCTCGAGGAGTCGCGGTGCCTCGGCATGCCGGTTGAGGTGTCGGTGAACTCCGTGCGTGCCCTGCTCGGATACGGGTGTCCGGGCAACGTGGGCCAGCTGCGGAGCGACATCCGCCTCGTGTGCGCCCAGGCCTACTCGCGGCTCGTCTGCGGCCAGAAAGTCCGGATGAGCGTGTCGAGCCACGACCTGCCGCCCCATGTGCTCGACGGCCTGTACGGCACGGCGGCCCGCACCGAGGTCTGGCGCCACCGCCTGGCCACAGGGCATCACTACTGCACGTTCGACGCCTCGTCCGAGCCCACGGGCTCCATCCGCCCCATCGACGAGGGCCTGAGCATCTACGACGTCATCGAGGAGCGCATGCGCCAGATCGAGGCCCGGGGCGACGTGGGCGCCGAGGAGGCCTACCGGCTCTTCGGCGAGGACATCCGGCGCTTCTTCTCTCAGTACGCGGCCCCCGGCGCCGCTGAGACCCTCGCGAGCCCGCGCAACATGGTCTCGCCCGAGGTGGCCGACGTCGCCGACGAGGCGCTCGCCCTGGCCTCGGCGTCGCTCGGCCGCGGGTTCGACGAGAGCGTTCGCTACGGCGTGGCCGCACACATCCAGAGCACCGTGCGGCGCCTGCGCGACGGCCTACCTATCTCCAACCCGCAGCTCGACGAGATTCGCCGCCGCATGCCGCGGGAGTTCGCCGTGGCCGGCGAGGTCGCCGAGCTCATCGGCCGTAGGTTCGGCCTCGAGCTGCCCGAGGACGAGCAAGGCTTCCTCACGCTCTTCCTCAACGCCAGCGCCGTGCGCCCCCACGCGAGCGTCATGGTGGTGGTCGTGGCCCACGGCCGCGCCACCGCGAGTTCCATGGTGGAGACCGCCAACCGTCTCTCGGGGGCTGAGCATGCCGTGGCGGTGGACGCCTCGCTGGACGAGCGCCCCTCCGACGTCTACCGGCGCCTCCTCCACCTTGTGCGGGAGCGGGCCACGGCCGCCGGTGTGCTCCTCCTCGTGGACATGGGGTCGCTCACGAGCTTCGCCGCGGCGCTGCAACGCGATGTGGGCGTCCCCGTGCGCATCGTGCCGCTCGCGAGCACGATGCATGTGGTGGAGGCGTCGCGGAAGGCCTTGCTCGGCGCCTCCGTGGACGAGGTGCTCGCCGAGACCGAGCGCGTGAACGCCCTCCTCGGCGACGTGAACCAGCCCGGCCCCGCCGCGGGCGTGCCCGAGTCCGACGGCGCCGATACCGGCCCCCGGGCCTTCGTGGTGGCACTCTGCACCACGGGCAAGGGCGGCGCCGAGGTCATGCGCCGGTTCTTCGACGATGGCCTGGATTACCGCGACGGCTTCGCCGAGACCGTGACCGTGGCCCTCGTGGACGGCGTCGACCTCTCGGTGCGGCTCGACGAGCTCTCCCGCCGCGGCCGCATCTTGTGCGTGGTCAGCGCCTTCGCCACGGGCTACCCGGTGCCGTGGGTGCCGCTCGCCGACGTCATGGCCGGCGACGGCATCGCGCGGATCCAGGAGCTCGTGGACGTCGAGCTCAACCTCTCGTGCATGGGTGACGTGCTGGCCGAGGCCCTCGTGCATGTGGACGCCCGCACCCTCGCGCCCCGGGTGGTGGCCGCCGTCTACGCCGCCGAGGAGGCTGCGCGCCGGCCGCTGCTGGCGCCCGCGCGCATGGGGCTCGTCTGCCACCTCTGCTGCCTGCTCGACCGCCTGGCCGGCGGTCTCGAGCGCGCCGGGATGCCCGACGCCGCTCGGGCCGCGGCGGCCGACCCGGCCCTGTTCGAGGAGGTATCCTCGGCCCTCGCTCCCGTGGCCCGGGACCTCGGCGTGGAGGTGCCCGACGACGCCGTCTGCTACGCGATGATGTTCTGGGCCCCGGGCAATTGCCTGGAGGTCGAGGGAGGGGCGGCCCGATGAGCGCGGCGGCGGCCGGACCGGCCCTCCGGCTCGACGGTGGCCAGCGCCAGGTTCAGCGGCAGTCCCAGCGCCTGGCGCTCACGCCCCGCATGCGGCAGTCGCTGGCCATGCTGCAGATGCCGGCCCAGGAGCTGGACGCCCTCCTCGCCCGGGAGGCCTTGGAGAACCCGGCCATCGACCTCGACGCCTTGGAGTGCGGCTGCTCCGACTGGGATGGGCCGCAGGCCTGGGACGCCCCGGCGGGCGACGGCACGGACCGCTTCGCCCGCGCCGTGCGGCCCGTGACCCTTCGCGACGAGCTCCGCTGGCAGCTCATGGGTGTCACGGCGCCGCCCGCCGTGCGCCAGGTGGCCGAGTATCTCGTGGACTCCCTGGACGGTCGCGGCTACTTGCCGGCGGACATGGTCCCCGGCGCCATCGCGGACGCCCGGTTGCGCGCCGTGTTCGATGAGGGCCTCGCCCTCCTGCAGTCGCTCGAGCCCGCCGGCGTGGGCGCCCACAGCCTCGAGGAGTGCCTGCTGCTGCAGCTGGGGCGCGTCGACGCCGCCCCGGAGGCCTGCCGGCGCGTGGTGCTCGAGTGCCTGCCCGAGGCCGCGGCCGGGAGCGTGCGCATCATCGCGGGGCGGCTCGGGGTGCCCGTGGCCGAGGTGCGCCGCTGCCTCGAGGTACTAGCGTCACTGGATCCCATCCCCTCCCGGGGCCGCGCCTCGGCCGACGGCGACGGCTACGTGCGGCCCGAGGCCGTGGTGCGCACCGGCGTTGACGGCCGCCTGGAGGTGGAGCGGGTCACCCGGTGGACCGAGCGCCTCCGTGTGGCCGACGGGTTTCGGGTGGCGCTGCCCGGCGAGGCCGGCGACTACGTGCGGGAGTGCGTCGACCGCGCCCGCCGCCTCATGGACGACGTGCGCCTGCGCGACGACACGGTCTCCGCCGTGGTCGCCGCGGTGGTGGAGCGCCAGCCTGAGGCCCTCTACGAGGGGAGGGCAGCCCTCGTCCCCATGACCATCGAGGGCCTGGCGGCCGACCTCGGCCTCAGCCCCTCCACCGTGAGCCGCGCCGTCCACGGCAAATGGCTGCTCTGCCCCTGCGGCATGATGTCCTTGCGGGCGTTCTTCACCAAGTCCGGCTACGCCCAGCGGGTGCCCGGCGGCAGCCAGGCCGTCTCGGGCGAGGCCGTCAAGGCGCGGCTGCGCGAGCTCGTGGCTGGGGAGGACTGCACACGCCCCCTGTCGGACCGGCGCCTCTCCGAGCGGCTCGCCGAGGAGGGGGTGGAGGTCTCCCGCCGCACCGTGGCCAAGTACCGCGATGCCCTCGGCCTCCCCGGTGCCGCGCGGCGCCGTGTGCACTGACGGCGTGTGTTGGCACCGTCCTTGCTTTCAGGTGGTCGAACCTACGGAACCCGCAGCAAGGAGGAGACGCATGTTCGACAAGGGATTCCTGTGGGGCGGCGCCGTCGCCGCCCACCAGCTCGAGGGCGCCTATCGCGAGGGTGGGAGGGGCCTCTCGGTCTCCGACGTCCTCACCGCCGGCGCCCACGGCAGGCCGCGCCGCATCACCGACGGCGTGGTGGCGGGCGAGCGCTACCCCAACCACGAGGGCATCGACTTCTACCACACGTTCCGCGACGACATCGAGCTGCTCGCCGGCATGGGCTTCCGGTGCTTCCGCACGTCCATCTCGTGGAGCCGCATCTTCCCGGAGGGCGACGAGGCCGAGCCCTGCGAGGAGGGCCTGGCCTTCTACGAAGAGCTCTTCGACTGCCTGCTGGAGCACGGCATCGAGCCCGTGGTCACGCTCTCGCACTTCGAGATGCCGCTGGGCCTGGTGCGCCGGTACGGCGGGTGGACCAACCGGGCGCTCGTCGACTGCTTCGTGCGCTACGCCACGGTGTGCTTCGAGCGGTTCTCCGGCAAGGTGCGCTACTGGATGACCTTCAACGAGATCAACAACCAGGAGAGCGTGGGCAACGCGCTGTTCGGCTGGGTGAACTCCGGTGTGGACTTCACGCGCGAGGAGGACCCCCGACGCTCCATGTACCAGGCCGCCCACTACCAGTTTGTGGCGGCGGCGCGGGCCGTGACGGCCGCCCACGCCGTGGACCCGGGCCTCAAGGTGGGCTGCATGGTGGCCATGATCCCGGTGTACCCGCTGGAGGGCCTGCCGGCCGACGCCCTCATCGCCAACGACACCATGCACCACACCATGTTCTTCTCCGACGTCATGATGCGTGGCGCCTACCCGTCCTACGCCCGGGCGCTCTTCGCCCGCGAGGGTTGGGACCTCGACATCACCGACGGGGACCTCGCCGACCTCGCCGCCGGCACCTCCGACTACGTGGGCATCTCCTACTACATGAGCAACACGGTGAGTTCCAAGGCCGTGCCCGACGGCCCAGCCTCCGCGGTCAACAGCTTCAGCCCCCATACGGTGCCGAGCCCCTACCTCGAGGCCACGGAGTGGGACTGGACCATCGACCCGGAGGGCCTGCGCTACGCCCTCAAGTTGCTCGACGAGCGCTACCAGGCCCCCATCTTCGTGGTGGAGAACGGTATCGGCATGTTCGAGGAGCCGGATGGGGACGGCTTCGTGGCCGACGACGCGCGCATCGACTACCTGCGGAGCCACATCCGGCAGATGAAGGTGGCCGTGGAGCAGGACGGCGTGGACCTCATCGGCTATACCCCCTGGGGCTGCATCGACGTGGTGAGCTTCACCACCGGTGAGTACGCCAAGCGCTACGGCTTCATCTACGTCGACCTTCACGATGATGGCACCGGCACCGGCGAGCGTACCCCTAAGAAGAGCTACGACTGGTACCGGAGGGTGATCGCCACCAACGGGGAGGAGCTGTAGGGACCTCGACCCCGGGGCCGGGGCTCGACAAGTGCCGCCGGGTGTCCCAGCACCCGGACACTTTTGTCCCATCATCAGCGGTTGAACCTCCGTCGCTTAAGTCGGTTACTTTTGCTGTCACGTCCGGCCGGTGCGCCACCGTGGCGCTCCTGGGCCGGTGTCGCGCCACCGTGGCGTGCCGATGAACCCTCCGGCGACCGGGGGTCCCTGTCGGGCGCACACCAAGGGCGGTCGGTAAGGGCCCCTCGACGCAAAGACGCCTTACCGCACGCCGACCCGCACACCAAGGGGCCCTTGTACGGCGAAATCCGTTCGCCAAGGCCGGCTCGACGCAAGGACGCCTTGGCGAACGCACATCAAGGCCCTCCCGCGTCAAAGGCGGCT
>ERZ808035.662-NODE-662-length-26688-cov-3.437826_pt1 | contig 26688 bp, 25 predicted proteins | sample MGYA00380189_ERZ808035 | MGnify/ENA primary metagenome ERZ808035 (study PRJEB31490, sample SAMN06133407) | mouse gut metagenome | isolation source: M5_1 | host: mice | place: China: Chengdu | collected 2015-05 ...
GAGGGATATGGAGCTTGCGACGACGCTATGATGCCCTCAGTTTTATGCCTCAACGACCAAGGCGGCAGTGTCATGGAGTGCTCCGAGGATATCTCGGGGACATTACGCGCCCAGGAACACGGACATCAGCCTCTCGTGTTTGAAAACCATGGAGTCGATGCGAGATATACAGGACCCCACAAGGTGACGCCTACCTTATCCGCCAGGGCCGGCACCGGCGGCAACAACCTCCCCTTGGTGGCGCAGGAGGACGCCGCCTGCATTCTGACCGCCGCCGATCACCACGCCGTCTTTGCCCGCCAAAGGTGCGACAAGTTCCAAGAGGGATGTATGGCCTCCACCCAGAGCGACAGACAATGCAAGGATGCCACAGACCTGATTTACCAAGAAACTGTGGGGGCTTTGACCGCCAGCGACAGCAAGGGCCCTAACGCCCAGTATGTTTCATCGGACAAGCTGGTGGTGGAAACACCATTACTGATCAGAAGGCTGACCCCTCGGGAATGTGAACGTTTACAGGGCTTCCCGGACGATTGGACCGCCCTGCCTGGAGCGGCGGACGCCCCCCGCTATCGGGCGTTGGGGAATTCGGTCGCCATCCCGTGTGTAGAGTATCTCATGCATGGGATGGCTCTTGTTTTACGGGCAGAGTGACTGTTGGTTTCGCTTCGTTTCAGCCGGTTTCTTCGTTGCTTATGGTGAATAGCTTTTCGGCCCGGTTATCAGTATACTTACGTTACCAAAAAGGAAAGGAGAAGCGCCAATATGGCAGAAAACCAGAAAAATTTATGCGCCATGATCCCGGCAGAGCTCCACAGCCGGGTCCGGGCGGCACAGGAGCAGGCCGGGGTGACCCTGAGCGCGTACATCACCGAGCTGCTCACCAACTACTACGAAAAGGGGGACGAAAAAATGGCGGAAGGAATCCGTACCATGGCCTTTCAGATGCCGGAGGAGATGTTTCAGCGGCTGAAGCGGCACCTGGAGCGGGAGAGCGAACGCACCGGCAAAAAGATAAGCCAGAAGGAATTTGTGCTGAACCTGATCCGGCAGGCGCTGGACGCGGCAGAGCGGGAGGAGGCGGAGCGCAATGCTGCAGTGGACTAAACGGATGCGGGCGGGCCAACGGGGTATCCCAGACAGCGAAACCCTTTTCGCCAATCTCCCCGGCTGGGGCGAGGCCGTTATCTGCCCCCACTTCCATCATCCCGGAAAACTGTTCCTCCAATGTCCCGCATTGGGCATCGATATGCGCCCGCTTGGCCAGCTTACACTGGAAGGCGCCATTGAGCCCGCAGAGGCAATGATGACGAAGACACTGGAATGGCACGCCGCCGCCTGCCAAAATGGGTTGGCGGCGCTCCGTGGTGAGGAATCCGCCTCTCAAAAATAAAATCAATGGCCTATATGAAGCGTCACGGCAGCAGCCATGACGCTTCGTTACCGCTTCCACTTTTTCTGATACAGAGTGGAAAACCGCGCCAACACCTGGTCAAAGGCCAAAAGGCCACATTGCCCAAGACCAGCAGCCCAAACGCCTGTATCAAAACTACGGCAAAAAGTCAAATTCTTTGGAGGTGCTTCCCATCTATATTTACCCGAACAATCTAAAGGCCAAGCCCACCATGTGGCTGTGGGCTCTGCGGGACGTGGCGGTCATCGGCGTAGGCTTCATCCTGTCCGTTCTGGCGCTGGCCCAGATGGGCCTGGTGCCGCCCCTCATTGCCACCGTCCTGTACGCATTTCTCAGCATCCGGCTGGAGGACTCCAGCATTTTGGACTTCCTCCGGTACGCCATGTGCTTTCTCTTTCTCAAACAGCAATATTATGAATGGAGGCCCAGAAATGAATAGAAAACAGAAAAAGGAGCTGCGGGAGCGCCAGTCCACCCGCCAGCTCATGGGCATCACCCAGCTCACCGATCACGGCATGAAAACCGCCAAAGGGGAGCTGGTCTTTTTTATGCTCAGGCCGGACAACCTGTCCGTCCTCTCCCGGGACGGGGTGCGCGGCCGGGTGAATATCCTGGCAGACCTGCTGCGCACCACCCCTTCGGTCCGCCTTCTGGCTATGGATTCCAAGGAGTCCTTCCTGTCCAACAAGCACTTCTACGAGGAGCGGCTGGCCCGGGAGACCGTGCCCAAAATCCGTGAGCTTCTCCAGCAGGACGTTGACTACCTGGATTCTATCCAATCCACCACCGCCTCCACCCGGGAATTTGCCCTGGCCTATCCCGTGGACAAGGACAATCCCATCGACCCCAGGCTCACCGAGAAAAGCCTCCTGGACCGGGGGCTCCGGGTCCGGTTGGCCGGGGCGCAGGACGTGAAGCGGCTGCTGTCCGTCTACTACCAGCAGGACGTCACCACGGAATACTACCCCGATTTTGACGGCGAGGAGGCGGTGCGCAATGGCTAAAAAAGTGCAGAAAAAGAAGAAAGCGGGGGCAAAACCCGCCGTCCCGCAGGTCAAGGACTATCTGGATATGACTGCCCCCTCGGTGGTGAAGTTCAACTCGGACCACGCCGTCATCGGCGGCGCGTACCATGCCTTCATGGCCATCCGCAGCTACCCCGCCACCACCGAAGAACCCGCCCTGCTAAGCCATCTGGGGGCGGAGAAGGGCGTGAACATCCAGATCATCGTCCGGCAGGTCACCGCCGCCGAGGAGCGGCAGATCATCCAGAACGCCAGCAACAAGAGCCGGTTCAGCCGGTCCAACACCAACGATCTCCAGCAGTCCGTGGCGGCGGAGAACGACCTCCACGACGTGACCGCGCTGATCACTCAGATGCACCGGGAGCGGGAGCCGCTGGACCACTGCGCCGTGTTCCTCGACCTCATCGCCCCCAGCCTGGACGAGCTGCGCAGCCTCAAGGACCGGGTGATGGCGGGGCTGGTCCGGGCCAAGCTGGGAGTGGACCCCCTTCTGCTGCGCCAGCGGGAAGGGTTTCTCTGCGCCAATCTGGCGGGCTTCAACGCCTTTGGGGCGCAGTTTGAGCGGGTGCTGCCCGCCAGCTCCGTGGCAAATCTGTACCCCAGTAATTACTGCGGCAAAACCGACCCCCACGGTTTTTTCATCGGCCAGGACAAATGCGGCAGCAACATCATCGTAGATCTGGACCGCCGCGCCGAGGATAAGACCAACGCTAACGTCCTGGTCCTGGGCAACTCCGGCCAGGGCAAGTCCTATCTTATGAAGCTGCTGCTCACCAATATCCGGCTGAGCGGCAAGACGGTGCTCTACCTGGACCCCGAGCACGAACTGGTGGACCTGTGCGGCCGGCTGGGCGGGTGCTTCGTGGACCTGATGGGCGGGCGGTACCGCATCAACCCCCTGGAACCCAGGCTGTGGGCGGATGACGGGGAGGACGATCCCGACGCGCCCGCTCCGTTCCGGCAGGACTCCCGTCTGAGCCAGCACATCAGTTTTTTGAAGGATTTTTTCCGGGCGTACAAGGATTTCACCGACCGCCACGTGGACGCCATCGAGCTGATGCTGGAGCGGCTGTACGCAAAATTCGGCCTGGACAACGCCACCGACTTCTCCCGCCTGCGCCCGGTGGATTACCCCATCCTGTCCGATCTCTACGCCGTGATCGAGGACGCCTATCAGAACTACGGGGCCGAGGAGCATCCCCTCTACCCCAAGGCCCTCTTGCAGGAAATCCTCCTGGGGCTTCACTCCATGTGCAGGGGCGCGGAGAGCAAGTTCTTCAACGGCCAGACCAACATCACCAGCGCCGAATTTCTGGTGTTTGGGTGCAAAGGTCTGACGGACGCCGCCGCCAGTGTGCGCAACGCCCTGCTGTTCAATGTTCTGAGCTACTTCAGCCATCGGCTGCTCACGGAAGGGAACGCCGTGGCCTCCATCGACGAGCTGCACCTGTTTTTGTCCAACCCCACCACCGTGGAGTACATCCGGGGCTTCATGAAGCGGGTACGGAAAAAGGACTCGGCGGTGATGCTGGCAAGCCAGAATCTGGAGGATTTCAACCTCCCCGGCATCGCGGAGTTGACCCGGCCCCTCTTCTCCATCCCCACCCACCAATTCCTGTTCAACGCCGGGAGCATTGACCCTCGGTTTTTCATGGACAATTTGCAGCTGGAGCGGTCCGAGTATGAGATTGTGAAAAACGCCCAGGCCCACCACTGCCTGTTCAAGTGCGGCGCGGAGCGGTTCCACCTGGAGGTAATCGCGCCGCCGCACAAGGCCAAACTCTTCGGAACGGCGGGTGGTAAATAATCTCGCAATTCTTTTTTTACTTGGAGGATATGCAAAATGAATGTAATTCAATTTGAGCGTTGGAAGCCCTCCCCGGACGATCCCCGGAAGCTGGAATACGATGGCCAGCGCACAGCGGAAGATGTGTTTGAACAGCTGAAGTTCAGGCTGGATGGTCAAGGCTATCTGCCCGACGAGTATTTTCTGCTGCGCGGCGAGTGGGAGGGTGGCCGGGAGATCCCCCGGGACGCGGACCTGTTCTGCACCGTGGACTATGGAGCCAGCGAGGGCGTGTACGTGGATGTCTACCTCAAGTGGTACGACGAGAAGCAGAAAAAGAGCGTGACCGAGAGCTTTATCACTGGCAAGACCCTGGGCGAGAACGGAAACGACATGGACCGAATGTTCCTCACCGCTTCCGCCATTACCAAGGCGGTCCATGGCGACCATGCCACCCATGCCCGGTATATGCAAGTCGGCGGTGCCGATGAGGACACTGGCGGCAGAGTGGTGCATCTCAGTCAGCAGGAGGAGAAGGTAATCATTGAGGCTCTGGTGGAGCAGCGGGAACGCCAGGAGGAGGCTATGGGCCAGACCGAGCAGCTCCTGCGCCGCATGACCGGGAGCATCACCGCCTACATGGACACGGTAGGCCATCGGCCTCTGCATCTCAGCGACTACGACAAAGCGGTGCTGGCCGTCCGGGATGGCGAGATGTCCGCCTTCAAGGAGCTGTGCCCCAAGGCGCTGCGGGATCATAAGAATGGGCTGCTGATCGAGACTGCCGGCCGCCCCGGTGATGTGGGCGGAAGAATGATGGCTCTGGTGCTGGCAAACGATGTGCGTTTTACAGAAGACGTCTACCGCACCGCCTGTCAAAAAGCAATCGACATCGCGGATGGGGACCGGGCACTGCTCCTGCTGGTTTCGGCAAATCACTACGTAGATGAACTTTCCCCGTCTTTCCACGGGGAGATGGCCAGCTATGCCTATATGGATCACCCCTCCATCACCAGGGAAATTATCAGGCATTGCAATGAGGAGCAAATCGCCGCCGCGCCGCCCCATCTCCTGGAGCTGTTCGCCAGCCCTGGAAATGCGGATCACCGGATGCTGTCTATGTTGGTGGAGAAGGGGATCTCCGGGGGAAACAGCGCGGAGAGAACGCTTCATATGCTGACCTACGAAGGACGGCACAGCTGGATCGCGGAAGATCTTCTGCAAAAGCGGATGTGGGTGGATGTCAATGACTACGGAGCTCTCAACACCTGCGTGGAAAACGGCGCGGTGGATGTGGCCAAGCTGCTGCTGGACGGCGGGATGGATTTCGGGCAGTATCGGCAGCGGTTCCCTGGCAGCGGCAGCCCGGAAACGATCCAGGCGTTGGAGGCGCACTGGAATGGGTTCCAGGCTCAGGAACAGGAACAAGGGCGGAGCGGCGCACCTGAGATCGGGGGGATGGATCTTGGCTGACCCCATCACCATGGCCAGGATCGGCCTTCTGCTGGGCGACGAGCAGAACAGGAAGCGTCTGGGGTGGGCGGTGGCCGCCATCCTCTCCCCCGTCATCCTGGTGGTGGCCCTGCTGTGCGCCCTGGGTTCCGGGGTGGTGAGCCACAATATTTCCGCCGCCCAGCTGTGCTTCCAGGGCGGCGAGATCCCTGCCGATGTTCCCGCCGAATACCGGGTGTGCATTGAGCAGACCCGGGCCAGCTTCGCGGAGCTGGATGAAATCATCGCGGACATCCAATCGAATATGGATGAGGGAAACAGTCTCGACTCCATCCGGGTCAAGGCTGTGTTTTTTTCTCTGTATTTCGGCGGCGAGACCCCGCCCCTCGCCCAGTTTGCCCACTGCTTCGCGTCCAGCGAAACCCGGACTGAAACGGTCACAGAAAAAGATGAGAGCGGCAATGATGTGGAGGTGGAGCGCATCTATAACGTGTTCACCCCCGTTGAGGATATGGCTAAGGTGTACGCCAACCTCGCCGCTTCCCTCGGCGCGGACATCACGGAGGAACAGAAATCCAACGCCGACAATGTGTACAGCCTGATCAAGTACGGCTATCCCGCGGTGGGCGACGGTAGCAGCTTCGAGGGCGCGGATGTGCCCTATGTGGGCGCGGATGGGTTCTGCTCCCCGGTAGGAGCCAACTGGCGGAACATTGTAACCTCTGAATTCGGCGGGCGCATCGACCCCATCACTGGCCAGCGGGACGGCCACACCGGCATGGATTTGGCCGTCCCCACCGGCACCCCCGTCCGGGCAGCGCTGCCGGGTACGGTGCGGGTGGCCAAGTACGACTCCAGCTACGGCTACTATGTGACCATCGGCCACGAGAACGGCCTGCTCACCCTGTACGGCCACAACTCCCGCCTGCTGGTCCACCCCGGCCAGACTGTCCAGGCCGGGGACGTGATCTCTCTGTCCGGCTCCACCGGACGGTCTACCGGACCCCATCTCCACTTCGAGGTGCGGGTCAATGGGCAGAGGACAAACCCAAGATACTACTTACCGTGAGGAGGATGAAAATGAAAATCAGAGCTGAGATGGGCCGCCAGCGTGCGCCCCTCTGCCCGACTGAGTATCAGGTGGACAAGGTGGTGGATATCCCCAACACGCAGTTTGCGGCCCTTTTGATGAGACCGCTGGACAGCTATGACTTCATCCGGCGCAACAGGGTCGAGCCCCACCAAGGTACCGGCCATGACCACTGCCTGCTGGTGCTGGGCGAGGGCCGCACGGACGGTGTGCTGGTGCAGTGCGGTAACGGTGGCCGCGCCGCATATTCCGCCTATGTGGCGGGGGCGCGGGACGTGGTGCAGGCCAGGCTGGACCGGGTGGCAGACTTCATCGTCGGTCAAGGGACCCAGCGCACCGCCAGCGGGAGCTGGTGCGTCTACTGCGAGGAGCTGGATGAAAAATTCGGCGTAGCCGTCCAGGATGGCAATGGTCTGGACGCCATGCTGAGGGATACGCTGGAGCGCCGCCCCGAGGTGGCCCAGGTGGACATCTCCCTCCAGCACATTGAAACCACTTTTCGCCCGGAGTTCTGTGTCAACCTCAGCGGCAGCGCGGAGAACGCACAGCCGGACATCCGGCTCCGGGACATCCTGCCTTTGCTGGCGAACACCGGCCTGGAGTACCCCTGCCAGTCTTTTTTCACGCACCAGGAAACCGATCTCCGCGTGTGGCCGGACGATCTGCGAAAGCTCACCACAGCCGGGCAGAGAGAGCACGAAGCCCTGCTCAACGCCCGTGTCGCGGAGATCGTTCCAACCGACGAGGGGATCAAGGCTGCGCTCACCGATGTGGACCCCCAGGAGCTGGTACGGTTCAACCAGGCATATGAGGATCACCAGGCGGCGGAGTGGGCCATGGGCGATATGATGCCATAGGGGGTGGCAGGATGGAAAAGGTCAACATTCCCATCGCCGCCGAGGAGCTCTCCGCCTATGCCGCCCAGCGGCTGGCGGGGTTTGAACAGCACCGGCTGGGCGACGCATACCGCCAGCCCGAAACCCGCCACGAGTGGATTCGAGACATTCTGCGGGGGATGGCGGAGGTGTGCGGCCAGGACGCCGCTCCGCTCCTCCAGTCCTTCGAGCAGCGGCTGACGGACGTCCATGGCGCGTCCACCGTGGAGGTGCTTTCCCCCGGTGGCCAGAAGCACATGATCCGAAGCCTGGATCGGTACGTCTCCGCGCTGGGATGCATGGAGGGCGATCAGCGGTCCCGAATTTTTCATGCGCGGGAGCTTCTGGAGGAGGTCTGCGCCTATCTGCCCTGGGACCCGGACGCCAACGGCGCCAGGTCAGCCCGGGACCGAGCGTGGGATCAGCTCCAGCGGGCGGTGGCCCGGCGCCCCATCCGATTCACCCGCGTCCTGCTGGGCGGCGAGCTGGACCCGGGCGGCATTGAGTTCCTGCCGGGGATGGTCAACGACGCGGAGTCTGTGCGGCGCACCCAAGAATTCCAGCGGCTGGCCGTTGAATATCCGAAGCGGGAGGAGTGGCCCGCGCTGTGCGTCGTCTGCATGGGCGGCGGTCGGCGGGAGGACGCCGGTACCATAGACGCGGAGGGGCTGGACATGGCAGTGATCCGCGAGGCGGGGGAGGCTTTTATGAAGCGGCCCGAGGTGCGTCCGGTGTGGAGCCACCAGCTGGCCGTGTCCGTCCATGAACAGATCCGGGTGCTGAAAGTGGAACCGGGCAGAGCGCCGGAGGAGGTCACCATGCCCAACACGCTGGAGGCGTTCCAGTCCGCCGTGGGCGGGTACATTGAAACACTGGGGTTGGACGGCGGGGTCATGCTGATCTGCAACGAGGATGGCAAGACGGCGGGGCTGTCCGCCAACCGGCGCATAGGGCGCGATATCATAGCTGGGACATTCCTCATCGTTTGCGCGGAGGACGGGGAGTTTTGCTCTCTCACCGATGGCGCCGCCGCTCATTACGCGGAACGTTTTGCCGAGCCGATCTCCGAGCCGTGTCCGGAAGGACTCAAAGAATTCACATTCTACATTATGTGAGGAGCAAAAATGGAAAAAGTGAATATCACCCTGGCCTTCGACCAGGAAAAATTAAACGCCCTGGAATTTTACCTGAAAAAAGAAAAAACCACCGCCCAGCGGCGGCTGGAGGAATCGCTGGCGCAGCTCTACGAGCAGGCCGTTCCCGAGCCGGTGCGGGAGTATCTGGACAGCCGGTCCGCGCCGCCCCCCAGGCCGCGCCGTCCGCCCAAGGCCGACGCACCCAAGGGGGTGGTCATTCCTGCTGCCCAGATGAAGGAGGAGGACGAGCATGGGCAGTAGAGAGATCACACTCTGGCTGGATGAGCGATGGTATCAGGCTCTGTCTCAGCAGCTGGAAGTAGAAAAGTTGGAGGACAAGCTGAACGAGTATCTGGATAATCTTATCAGCCTGCTCCCCACGCCAGTTTACGATAAAATCATTGGAGAGATTCGTGAGGAAGACCTGCGGCAGCAGCAGGAGATTGAGGCCAGCAAAAAAATCTCGGCGTTCCATGTGCGGGAGCACGGGCAGGAAGAATATTTCCAGCTGGAGCTCCCTTGGGACGTCTTGAAAGCGGCCAGCATCCTGCGGAAGTATCTTCGCAAGGATAAACAGGACTCGTTCTCTGATTTCTGCGGTATCCGCCAGCGGATCACTGCCGGGGAGTTCGACCGACTGGTGGGAGCGCGCATGGAAAGCCCGAAAAAGGTGACCGGCGCGTTCGCACTGGACTTTGATAAAAAAGAGTTTTCCATCGTTGACGCCGAGGACGGCTGGCGGTCGTATTTCATGCAGGATGTGTCTGTGGCAGCCTACCACGCCTTCCGGACGGAAGGTCTGTCCGCCCGACAGCGCATGGCCCGGTTCACGGAGCGGCTGGCTGATTGCGAGATCCAATCGGCGGGCCACCTGTCCGCCATGCAGATATCCTTCGCGGAGGAGATCAGCGAGATCGACGGCAAGTTGAATTTCTACATGGAAACCAACTTCGATGTGGATGCTGTGTTCGGCACCCACGTCTGTACTGATGAAAACGATGACTGCCTGAATGTCTATGCCGACTACGACATGACGGTGGGGCAGGTGTGCGATGAGCTGGAGGTGGACCTGCACCGGGCCGATGGCCGGGTGGAGTCCGTCCCCTACACTCTTAACGCCGCCGAGAAAACGGTCCTGCTGCGGAAGATGGATGAGTATTGCCAGCGGCAGACCGGCATGACGCTGAAGGACTACAGCGCCCAGCGCATGGCCGAGGACCTGGAGCCGGACCAGGGGCAGGAGCCGAAAGTGGTCTGTCCCATCTCTGTATTCCGCGTCACCCAGGATGGCCGGACAGACCATCTGCTGGCGGAGGGCGGCGCAGCCATGGACACCCTGCACACCGCTCTGCGGCTGCGGGCTTACCTGGTGAACAAGGCCGATTCGTCTGAACGGTTCGCGCAAACCATTCCAGCGGCGGACATGATCGCCCCGGAGGTGTTCCAGAATTACGCCGACTCGCTACGGCAGGGTGCCGGGCGGGTAACCGCCGCGCTGGACATCGACCTGGACAGAGCCACGTTCTCCACCATGGCTGGAGCGGACGGCTGGCAGACCTATACCGTCAGCGATGTTCTGGCGGCGGCGTGGAACGCGACCATCCCCCACTGGTCGGACTGGGAGGCGCGCAGGTGCGTTTTCGCGGAGCAGCTGGAGGACAAGCTGGTGGAGCAGGATTCTCCCGGCGTGGTCCCGCCCAGCGGGCCGATGATGTGATGTACGCTGTTGGTCCTACCCAAACCTGCCTGGTTGATTTCGTTGGGTTTGCTGAATGGATATCCCAGCGGAGGTGTGGCATTGTGTTGCCAGACTCCAAAAATGAAAGGATGACGCAAAATGAATGACCGGACTTACCTCACGCCCACCGAGGTGTGCACCCTCATCGCCCACGAGGCCGTGGTCCTGCTGGACGCGGTGGAAACCGAGGTGCCCAGCTGCGTGAGCGAGTTCCGCACCGCGCTGGAAACGCTCAACGCGGTTCACCACCTGGGCAGCGACGGCCAGGCCCTGCTGTCGTGGCTGGACGCGGAGATCGCCAACGCCGAACGGTTCGCCGCCGACGGCACCAACCTGCCCAACCTGATCGACACCTACCGCTTGGACACGGTTCCCGACGCGGCGGCTCAGATGGAGTTGGTCTGGCTGCTGTTCGATACGGCGGCGACGGAGGAGTGCGGGCCGGAGCAGCGGCGGGCGCTGGTGGATACCGCGCGGACAATCACGGAGATGTGCGGGCTGGACGATCTGCTCCTGGGCACGCTGAAACCCAACGCGGTTAACCTGGCCGAGGGGCTCAACGCCGAGCTGGCCGACGTCCATGCCGAGCTCCAGGCCAGTGCGGGGTCGTCTGCCGGACCTGCGCGGCCGGGGCCGGAGGAGGTGCCCGCTCCCCCTGCTACACCGGCGATGTGACCCGCCGAAAGGGCAGCGCAGAGGGCCGTTCCGCGCCAACGGAGCGGCCCTCCCGCCGTTTCCCCCGTGTCGGCCCCTCTGAGCGCCTTTGCGGCCCTCCCGGGCGGGTGGTGGTACCCGTGCCCCTCCGGACCGTGAAACGCGGTGTCGGCCCCCTGTGGGCCGCTGTCGTGGAGTGGGGGGCGGGGCCGCCGAGGGCAATCCAGAGGTTCGATTTTATAGCTGGATAAAGCGGTGATATCACCGCCTCTCACACCGTCCCGCAATGCGGGCCGGGGATGCGGTTTCACGGAGGCTTCGATGGCTTTGGGTCACTTTTCTGTTGCGCCCAACTGCCATCATTTTTTGTACAGTGCAATCAAATCTGCTATCAGCAGAACAAAAAACTGCGGTGGTTGCCGCAGTATACAGGTATCAAAAGAGCTATCAAACCCACTTTTGACCGATATTTTGGAGGTGCCATAGATGACAGAGGAAAAGGTAAAATTCATGATGCGGATTGACCCCGATACCGACAGGAAAATCAAAGCGGCCATGCCAAGCACCAACTGCCGGAGCCAGAACGAGTTCGTGGAGAAAGCGCTCCAGTTCTACTGCTCCTATCTCGCCACCCAGGATACCACCAAATTCCTGCCGCCCATTTTCCTGGAGGCGCTGCGGGGTACGCTCCAGTGCAGCGAGGACCGCATCGCCCGCCTGCTGTTCAAGCTGGCGGTGGAGATGTCCATGATGATGAATGTGCTGGCCATCGGCCTGGAGATCGATGCCAGTCAGATGGACCGGCTTCGGGGGCAGTGCGTCCAGGCCGTCAAAAAGAGCAACGGCAATATCTCATTCAAGGGTACGGTGCAGGAGCGCCAGACGTAACAGCAGGAGGCCGTCTGAAAAAATAATGTGCCGCCAAGGGGGGACTGCGTCCATCCTGTGGACCGAGTACTGGTTCACAGGGAACCGCCCTGAACGTAGTCTCTCTAAGGATTTAATGCAGAGAAAGAACAATTGGGAGGTGTCGCACAACGCCGCGCGTCATTTTCAAGTGCCCGCACATCAAACCTGGCGGCAGCGTGAAGGCCGCCGCCCACCTCAGCAACTACGTCAGCTACATCTCCACCCGCGAGGGCGTGGACCGCATCGATCCCGGCCAGACAACGAAGCCCGCCACAGGAAAGCAGGTCAAGATGGTTCAACAGCTCCTCCGGGACTTCCCGTCCAGCCGTGACCTGTTCGAGTATGAGGACTACCAGACCGCGCCCACACGGGGAAACGCTTCCGAGTTCATCACCCGCGCCATCGAGGACAACTACGAGCAGATCGCCAAGCGGGAGAACTACGTGGACTACATCGCCAACCGTCCCCGGGTCCAGAAGCTGGGCGCTCATGGGTTGTTCAACGGCGGTCAGAAGCCGCTGATGCTGTCCCAAGTGGCGGACAAGGTGGCGCATCACCCGGGCGTGGTCTGGCTGCCCATCATCTCCCTGCGGCGGGAGGACGCGGCGCGGCTAGGGTATGACAACGCCGAGCGTTGGCAAAAGCTGTTGTCCGCTCGTGCCATGGACATGGCAAAGGCTATGAAGATCCCCTACGACCAGTTCCGCTGGTACGCCGCGTTCCACGACGAGGGTCACCATCCCCATCTTCACATGGTGTGCTACAGCGCCGACGCTAAGTCCGGCTTCCTCACCAAACGGGGCATCGCGGACATCAAGTCCATGCTGGCGAAGGAGATATTCCAGCAGGACCTCATCGCCATCTACCAGCGGCAGACCCAGCGGCGGGATGAACTCTCCCAGAAAACTGGGGAGGTCATGGAACAGCTCATCACCGAGATGCAGACCGGATCGCTGAACAACCAGCGCATCGAGCAGTTCATGACCGAGCTGGCACAGCGTCTGCGCGGGCGCTCCGGCAAAAAGCAGTATGGCTATCTCCCCCCCGCACTGAAATCCATCGTGGACGAAATCGTGACCGAGCTGGAGAAGGACCCACGCATCGCCGCAGCCTATGATCTGTGGTACCGGGAGCGGGAGGAAGTGCTGCGCACCTACAAGGACAATCTACCCCAGCGCCTTCCGCTCGTCCAGCAGAAGGAATTCAAGCACATCAAAAATATCGTGATCAAGGAGGCGGTGCGCCTGGGTGAGCTGGCACCTCCCGGTGTCAAGGACCGGACTGAGCCGGTGTCTGGGCCAGCGGATGACGCACGGTCAAACACGCTGTGGAGCAGGAGATACCGCTCCGCCCGTCAGCTCCTGTACGGGGATGAAAGCTCTCCCCCGGATTTGGATGCCGCATTCGATCTGCTCCTGGAGGAAACCAATGCCGGGAACCCATTGGCTATGGCTGACCTGGGCCGCATCTATGCAGATGGGCTTGGCCGGGACGCCGACCCCGAGCAGGCGCAGGAGTGGTATGTCAAAGCCCTGACGGCATTCCTGGAGGCCGAAAAAATAAAACCGGACCCTTACACCCAGTACCTCATTGGCAAGCTGCACACTGCTGGCCTGGGGACAGCACAGGATTATGAGGAGGCCGCCCGATGGCTGGAGAAGTCCGCCGATGCCGGTTACAAACACGCCCAATACACCCTGGCCGGACTGTACCGGGATGGCAAAGGCGTGGAGCAGGACTACGCGGCGGCGCTGGAGCTCTACACCAAGGCGTCCTCCTTCCCTTACGCCGCCTATGAGCTGGGCAAGCTGTACCGGGACGGGCTGGGCTGCGCCGTTGACGCGGACCGCGCCGAGTGGTACTTCCGTCAGGCGTTCACCGGATTCCAGGTCATAGCCCAGCGGGCACAGGATGACAAACTCCAGTACCGCATCGGCTGGATGCTCCTCCATGGAGTGGGCACAGATCCGGATGAGGCTGTGGCCCTGCCCTGGCTGGGAAAGTCCGCCGACCGCGGGAACACCTTCGCCAAATATGCGCTGGGGAAGCTCCTGCTCTGCGGAGAAACCATCCCCAGAAATGTGGACCGGGCATTGGAACTGCTCACGGAGTGCGCCGAGGCGGGAAATCAATACGCCCAGTACACCTTGGGCAAAGCATATCTGCTGGGCCAGGATATCCCGCAGGATCAAGCCGAAGCCGTACACTGGCTGAAGCTGTCCGCAGAACAGGGCAATCAGTACGCCCAATATTTCCTGGACCGCTTCTACGGCTCCATCTTCTCCTCCGCCACCTCGCTTCTCTACCACATGGGGAACATCTTCCAGGAGCAGCGCCAGCCGCCCTCCAGCGGTATGCGGGTGGCGGTGGACAGCAGGCTCAAACAAAAAATCAGAGAAAAGAAAATTGCCATGGGCCACAAGCCGGACGATCACGAGGACCAGGAGCAGCGGATGTAATTTCAGTTCGGTACAAACTTTTTTGTTACTGGCCTTTTCATCCGATCAAAAATCAAGTATAATAAATCAATTTATGTGGAAACGAGGACGGCGGCATGGGAGAAATCAGCTATATCGGTAAGTTTGATTCAGCGGCTCACTTGGACAGGATCATGTACTCTTATTCTGGATGGCGGCGTGGCACCGTAATGGATGACCAGCGGTCACTGACCGTGCTGCTGACCATGCTGGCACAGGACGAGCTTGCCATCACCGAACACATTTATCCCTATGACGCCAACATTTATGACGATAGGGAAATGGTGTCACTCTACGACTCGCTGGCCAGAAAAACCAGGTGGAAGCAATTTGAGCGCACAGCCATCGGCGTTGTACGCATCAACGCGCTCCGGCAAATGTTTGAGGTGGGCCCTCCTGACTATGATGACTATATCAGCTATCGGGATGGCCAAATCAACATTCACTGTGGCAACATCGAACCGACAACGATCCTGATGAACCTTGTCCGGCATCCAGAACTGCGGGAATTCTGCATCTTTACACATCCTGGCCGGGCAAAAAGCGGGACAGCAAAATATTACCGTTTTGATTTTTCCAAAGAAGCTCACGATACCGCTGGCAGATATCAAAACGAAATTTTCGATTATATTCTCAGAAAATCGGAAAAGTATAGCTGGATATATCCCAGCCTGCCAGCTGATGAAAATGATCCAACTGAATAAAAGATTTATAACAGACAAGAGCCAGAGCGCCGCTAAAACGGTGTTCTGGCTCTTGCTTTTCCTGGAGGCGAAGAAAAATGCCCTATATCCATTTCACAGAAGAACAGAAACGCCAGGCCAACTCAGTGGACCTCGTCGAGTTCCTCCGCTTCAAAGGAGAACCCCTCATCCGCTCCGGGCCGGAGTTCCGAATGTCCAGCAACCACAGCGTCACCGTTCAGGGCAATGAATGGTACGATCACGCCGCCGAAAAAGGCGGCGGGCCGGTATCCTTCCTCAAAGAATTTTACGGGATGAGCTATCAGGAAGCGGTATTGACGCTGCTGAACGAGGACGTCAGCCAGCTCTGCTCCCTGGTGACCGCGCCCAAAGAAAAAGTGAAGAAGCCCTTCGAATTACCACCTGCCAACAAAGACAACCGGCGGGTGTTCGCTTATCTCCTCAAGCACCGCCATCTGGACCGCGATGTACTCACCACATTCGTCAAGCTGGGGATGGTCTATGAGGACCAGAAATACCACAACGCCGTCTTCGTGGGCTGGGACAAGGACGGCACTGCCCGCCACGCCCACAAACGCAGCACCAACAGCCAGGGAAAGTCCTTCCGCATGACCGTGGAGGGCAGCGACTTCCGCTATGCCTTCAACTGGCCTGGCTCCAGCGGACGGCTGCTGGTATTCGAGGCGCCCATTGATATGCTGTCATTCATCTCCAAGTTCCATGACAGCGATTGGGCACGGCACAGCTATGTGGCGCTGTGCGGCACATCCTCCCAGCCCATGCTGGGGATGCTGGAGCGGTACCCAAACATTGAAACCGTCCACCTCGCGCTGGACAACGATCAGGCCGGACAGCTTGCCACCAAGCGATTGGCAAAACTGGCACAGGAGAAGGGACTGACGGTAGACGCGCTGATTCCCGTGCTGAAAGACTGGAATGAGGACCTGTGCGCAAATTTTCAACAGACCATGGAGGAACAGCAAAATGAACAGAAATTTTCGTAGCTACTGCCGCAGATTGGGAGAGGCCATGTCCTTGCGCTCCATTTTTCCCAGATCGATGTTGGACAACGACGAGCTGATCCGCATCCACCAAACTGCCCAGACCACCGATCTGGATGTCCTCCGGCAGACCGCCGTGGAGATGTTCCCGGAGCGGTTCCAGGAGGAACCGCATTCAGGGGAACGAGCTCTATCTGAGGAGCAGGATGAAGTACATGTAACCTACGGCAGTATGATCCAGTCGTACTGAGAGGTGTGCCATGCCTCAACAATTCATGATCATCATTTTTGCCGCCGCGGCCCTGCTGGTCATTGGCGGTATTTCTTTTGCCTCAAAGCAAGGATCACTGAACAATATCAAGTCCAAACCTGTAGGCGACGGCCAGCATGGCACCGCCCGCTGGGCAACGCCGAAGGAGATCAGCAAGACCTTCTCCCGCATCCCTTTCCACCCAGACAAATGGCGGAAAGGTAAGGACCTGCCCAAAGTGCAAGGACTCGTGCTGGGTTCCCAGGGGAAGAAGGGGAAAATCACCGCTCTGGTAGACAGCGACGATATCCATTGCCTCATGATCGGTGCGGCTGGCGTGGGTAAGACGGCCTTTTTCCTGTACCCCAACCTGGAATATGCCTGCGCCTGCGGGATGAGCTTCCTGGCGCTGGATACCAAGGGCGACCTGGCCCGCAACTACGGTGCCATAGCACAGAAATACTACGGCTACCAGGTATCCATCATCGACCTGCGCAATCCCACCCGCTCGGACGGGTTCAATTTTCTGACACTGGCCAACGCCTACATGGATCAGGCGGTGGAGCATCCTGATGATCTGGCGGCGCGGGCCAAGGCCGAAAAGTATGCCAAGATTCTCTCCAAGACCATCATCAACCCGGACGGCGACAGCGGCAGCTACGGACAGAACGCATTTTTCTACGACTCCGCTGAGGGGCTCCTCACTGCCGTGATCCTCCTGCTGGCAGAATTCCTGCCGCCCAAAGAAATTGACGGTGCCCTACAGGAGCGCCGCCATATCGTATCCGTGTTCAAGCTGGTACAGGACCTGCTGGAGCCGTCCGACATCAAGGGCAAAAGCTGTTTCCAGGTGCTGATGAGCCGTCTGCCGCCCGAGCACAAAGCCCGGTGGTTCGCTGGAGCGGCGCTAAATACCTCAGAGCAGGCCATGGCCTCAGTGCTGTCTACTGTGCTGTCCCGGCTGAACGCCTTTCTGGACACGGAGCTGGAGCAGACAATCTGCTTCGACAGCCCGCTGGACGCCGAGAGCTTCGCCAGCAATAAGTCCGCCATCTTCCTGGTGCTCCCCGAGGAGGACCAGACCAAGAACTTCATGGCAGGACTCATGATCCAGAACCTGAGCCGGGAGCTGTTTTCCGTGGCGGATGAAAACGGCGGCAAGCTGAAAAACCGGGTGGTGCTGTTCTGTGACGAGTTCGGCACCATGCCTCCGTTCGATGTGCTGTCCCTGTTCAGCGCTGGCCGCTCCCGGAAGCTGACCATGCTCCCCATCATCCAGTCACTGGCGCAGCTAGAAAAGAACTATGGCGCGACTTGTTAGCCAACAACCACTATCCTATAGGACTAAACCCTATAGGCGACAGACCGTGTAGTGTCAAAATGGCTGGGCAAGTAATTTGCCTAACTGTAACCTTGATAGATGGAATGAGGGGGTAACGCCCTGAAACGTCTACCCTGATACTCCGATTGGCGTTGCAAGACAGCACTTGCAGGGTCAAAAGCTCGGTGAAGTCGGCTGAATGCACTCGCTGTATCGACAGCAATAATATTTGTATCGTTACGGCAAAAGCAAGCCAGAGGTGGCTGTGAGTGTTAGGCCGGGGGTCTACAAAATACCTATGGTGAGAATGAATGGAAATTCTGACGAATATCCGAATGTACGGGTCTAAATTTTTGGGAAGTCGAAAAGGCTTTTGAGCAAGTTGCTCGTGTGTGAGGTAAAGTAAAAATCGTAGTTATGAAATACCTTATCCCGTTACAGGCGGGAAAAAGCGCACAGGCTCACAGGATACACCTAAGGGTATATATGCAGAGATAGAGGTTATGGAACAAGGGAAGGTTAGAACACACAAAAATGAGTGCTGTCTCAGTGTTAGCAGGGAAATTTTATGACATAACCTGCTTTTATCTAACTGAAAGCGGTGGCACGACTGATGAAACTGTTGTAATGGCAGCGGAAGAACAGCCACCAGTCAAATCTGAAGAAAGGCAAACAAAACTACATTAAACAAGGTTCTCTTACGACTAAAAGATGCGGTAACTCCCTTAAAAAAGGAGCGAAACAGACTTGTTTGAAAAACACAAAAAGAAACAGAGCTTGCGAAACAATGAATACTTCAATATGCAAAACGTTTTCGATAAGTTGTACCGGCAGTCACAGGAGGGCAAGAAATTCACTGACCTGCTTGGCATAATCACATCGAAGAACAATATCCTACTCGCATACAGGAATATAAAAAGCAATAAGGGCAGTAAGACCGGTGGGGTAGACAAAAAGGACATTACCAGCATAAATGACACTGATGTTTCAATATTGGTGGAAAAGGTGCAGATGATGTTTCGGAATTATACACCGCAGAAAGTTAAACGGGTAGAAATCCCCAAGAGTGACGGTAGCGGCAGGGTTCGCCCACTTGGAATCCCTACGATACGAGACCGACTTGTCCAACAATGCATCCTGCAAATATTGGAGCCAATCTGTGAAGCGAAATTCAGTAATAACAGCTATGGGTTCCGGCCCAATCGAAGTTGTGAAAACGCAATATCCAAAGCCATGCATTGTATGCAGCAAAAACATCTCCACTACTGTGTGGATATCGACATTAAAGGCTTTTTCGATAATGTGAATCACGCAAAGCTGTTAAAACAGATGTGGGCATTGGGCCTGCAAGATAAAAACCTGCTTTGCATCATTTCCAAAATTCTCAATAGCGAAATAGTCCTGCCAAATGGACAAGTCATCCAAAGTACAAAAGGCACACCACAAGGTGGGATTATCAGCCCCTTGCTCTCTAATATCGTCCTAAATGAGCTGGACAGATGGATTGAAAACCAGTGGAGCACCAAAGATATTAAAGAGGTCACCCCTGCGTTTAATTCCAATGGCCAGCGAAAGCGGACAAATGAGTATGCAAGTATGAGGAGCCGCACGAGATTGAAAGAAATGCATATTGTCAGATATGCCGATGACTTTAAAATTTTCACCAGAGACTACCAGACTGCAAAGAAAACGTTTGAGGCGGTCAGGTTGTGGTTGAAAGAGCGGTTAGGACTTGATATAAGCCCTGAAAAATCCAAGATTACGAATTTAGAGCAAAATTATACCGTATTCTTGGGGTTCAAATTGAAGGTAACACCAAAAGGTAAAAAGCAGGTTGTTAAAAGTCATATTTCTGATAAAGCAAAGCGGTCTGCCATCAACACCCTTGTTGCACAAGTGAAAAAGTTGAAAAACTCAAAAAATATTGGTTATGAGATATGGTTATACAACAGCAAAGTGATTGGTCTTCACAACTACTATCAAATAGCCACACATTGCAATATTGATTTCAGAAGTATCGCATTTATCGTGAGTAGAGCCTTAAAACACAGCGTAAAACTAAAACGGGCAGGAACCACAGGCGGATATATCAAGGAAAAGTATGGCAAAAGCAAACAGCTCCGATTTGTAGGACAAACGCCAGTTGTCCCGATTGGGTATATTCAAAATCGTGCGCCGCTTGATAAAAAGGTGGTCATTAACAGTTACACAGTGGAAGGTAGAGCTCAAATCCATCGGGCTCTTTCTGGTGTAAACATGGCAACCATGCGGTGGCTGATGGAAAATACATTCCAAGGTCAGCGGGCTGAATTCTATAACAATAAAATTGCACTATACAGCGGTCAAAATGGGAAGTGTTATATTACTGGAGAACCGCTTGAAATTGGGAATATGCATTGCCATCACAAAACGCCATATCACAAAGTGAAAGATGATAGCTACAGCAATTTGATTCTGGTAACAACTGACGCCCATCGGTTGCTCCATGCCGCAAAGCCGGAAACGATAAAGGCTTACATGGATGTTATCAGACCCGATAAAAAGCAGATAGCTAAAATCAACCGCCTTAGAAAAATGCTCGACTTGTGCAGTATCTAACAAAATGTTGTGTTTAGTTTCAGGTGTAGTTTAAGTTGCAAAATTCAGCTTTGATGGAACGCCGTGTGCGGGGAAACTTGCTTGCACGGTGTGGAGTGGGGGAAAAGTTGGAGATGATATCAAAGACTTACCTATCACTATGCAAAGAGGGTTCAGAAATCATCCAGGACAATTGCCAGACCACCATCTTTGGCGGTTTCGCACCCAACAGCCAGACCGCCGACGTGCTGTCCCGAGCCCTGGGCAGCTACACGGTTCAGTCCGGCTCCGTCAGCCGGAGCAAGGGAGAAAACAGCCAGTCCCTCCAGATGACGGAGCGGGCGCTCATGACGCCGGACGAGCTGAAGTCCATCCCCAAAGGTGAATTTGTTGTGATGAAAACCGGCTCCTATCCCATGCGGACAAGGCTGAGATTGTTCCTGGACTGGGGCATCACCTTCGGGGAGCCCTATCAGACCCCGGAGCATGCCCAGCGAAAGGTGTACTATGCTGGACGGCAGGAGCTGGAGGATGGCATCAAGCAACGGCTTTTGTTAGGCCCAGCGCAAACAGAGAATGGTCATCCTATCCAGCAGGGGCCGTCCGAAAAGAGGATCAAGGGTCTCTCTCAGGAAAGCAAGCCGATGGCCACAAGGGTCAAGAAGCCGCACAGCGGCGAAGGCGAAACCAACAGTGGGGGTTAATGCTTTGGCTTATTACGATTCTATCTATCAGGACCGTGAGCTGAGCCCCAGGGCGAAGGCTGTACTCATTTATCTCAAGGACCATGCCAACAAACAGGGCACTTGCTGGCCTGGCATTAACACCATCGCTGCCGGGGTGAGTCTCTCCCGCTCGACAGTAAAACGTGCGCTGAATGATTTGATCAACGCAGGGTTGGTGGAGAAATCCAAACGCTGGCGGGAGAATGGAAGTGCGTCGTCAAATTTGTATCGGGTTATATAGAAGAATACTCAAACGAATATATATCGTAATCGTACAATAGTAGCTATCACGCCATATAGTGATTCAGCCTCCCCTAAAGGGGAGGCTGAACATGAATGAGGATACTCGCGTGAACATTATCACACGGTATTTTTCTTTTTGTAGCTGCGAATCAACATAATTTCCCAAACAATCAGAGCAACTACGATGACAACATCCACAGCTATGAGCATCTTCTGCCACCCCATCAGTCCGTTGTTAAAAGAGAAGTCTTCATACAGACGGGAGTGTACCACAGTAAACAAGATATTCTTACTGGCCCGCCGCATGGCCAGGATGGAGGTCGCCGAGGTTGTATCGGTCAGGTAGTTGGTGCCCGTATCGTAGTCGGCCAGCATGATGTCGTTGCCGTTCCGGATGGCCCGGTCAGAATCCATAAAGCCGAAGTCCACGAAGTAGTCCGTCAGCACCATCCCCTGGAAGCCCCACTCGTCCCGCAGAACCGTATTATCCAACGGAGCACAGGCGCTTCCGGGTAGAATGCCGATGTGGTTATAAGCGCTCATGACAGCACCTGCGCCACCCTCTTTGACCGCGTACTCAAAGGGCTTCAGATAAATTTCGCGGATGGCCTGTTCCGTACTCCAGGTGCACAGCTGACCATAGCGGTTGGTTTCCTGGTCGTTCAGTGCGAAGTGCTTGATATAGGCATATACGCCGTATTTTTTCGCACTTTCCACAGCCTTTGCCGCCATTTTGCCCGCCAGGACGCCGTCCTCGGAGAAATATTCGAAGTTCCGTCCGTTGAAAGCGGAACGGTGACCGTTCATGGCAGGGGCATACCAGCCAGTGACATTCATCTCGTCTGCCATGCGGCCAATGTTCTCACCAAAGACAGAGGCCAGGTCTTTATTCCACGTGCAGGCCAGCATGACGGGAGAGGAAAATCCAATGGAGCCCTGGCCGGTGAAGTTGTTGTTGATGGCCGCCGCGCCGTCACAGTCCACGGTGTTGGCTTTCTCAATGCTGGAAAGCGCCGCGGTCTGATAGCCGCCCATGGCAATCAGGGTGTTCATCTCGTCCACGGTGAGCTCATCCAGAAGAAGCTCCCACCGCTCGTCATTGTAGTCCGCCCCCCGCAGGTCTGCCAGCAGTAGGCCGTTTTTCGCGCCGGTAGTGGGCATTTCATCGCTGGGGTCGTTGAAATCCTTGGGGTCGTAGTTGGAGCTGTTCAGGAACTGGGTCTTCACATCCTCCGGCATATTCAGGTCAGAGGGAGCCGCCGTGGCGGAGTCGTAGTTGGCAAAGCCGTCCTTCCGGGACAGATACTCCGCGTTGCCCTTGGCAAAGCCCAGCTGGGTGACGGCGGCAGTCTTATCGGTGGAACGGGGGCTGCCCTCGCCGTATACCACGTCCTGGGAAACGGTGTACACCTTGGAGTCTAACCTGTGGTGGGAATCGGAGTTGATGGAAATGGTGTAATCCCCAGACTCCAGCACGTAACAGCCGTGACCATCGGTATCGAAGGAAGCCATGTCCTCTGTCTTGAACGAGATCTTGATGGTCTGGGAAGCGCCCGGCTCCAGCAGGTCGGTCTTGGCGAACTCCACCAGATTGGCGGAGGCCTTCTCAATGCCGCCGTTGGTGTAGGGGGGATCGAAGTACACCTGGACCACGTCCTTGCCCGCCACATCGCCGGTGTTTTTCACGGTGACGTCAAAGGAGAGCACCCCGTCCTTCTCAGAGATCTCGCTCATCTCCTGGGTAAAGCTGGTATAGCTCAGACCGTATCCAAAGGGATACTGAACCACAGCGTCATAGTCGATGAGATTTTCCGCCGCAGCGGTCTCATAGAATTTGTAACCCACATAGATATTTTCTACGTAGTTTACGAAGGAGGGCCACATATCCACCAGCCCCAGATCGTCGATGTGCCCGAACTCCTTCATATTTTCATAGGTGAACAGGCCGATGTTGTTAAAATAGGGCGTGGCGGTCAGGTCGTACACGAAGGTGTCTGCCGTTTTGCCGGAGGGGTTGACGGTGCCGTTGAGGATGCTGCCCAGCGCCGTGAAGCCGGATTGCCCCGCGCCGGGAGAGTAGATGGCAGCCTTGATAGAGTCATACTGGTCCAGGAAGCCCAGCTCCATGGTGTTGGCGGAGTTGACCAATACAATCACGTTGGAGAACTCCTTCGCCACCCGCTCGATGAGCTGCATCTCTCGAGTGGTGGGCTCCAGGTACGTCTTTTCCGGGTCCATATCCTCAGGGTAGGCGCTCATGCGCAGGCCGCCTGCGCCGCCCCACAGACCGTTGCCCGAGGGAGAGAAGGTATCTTCTTCCACATAGTAGCTGGTGGGCAGGTCCGCGCCCTCGCCACCGGAGCGGGCCAGCACAATCAGGGCGGTGTCGGAGAAGTTTTTCGCGCTTTCAAAAATGCCTGCGCTGTCGTACTCCGCCATGGACGGCTCTGGCACGGTCCAGTCCTGGCCCCAGTAGGAGATGGTGGGCCGGGTATCCTGGAACTCCACATAAAAGTCCGAAATATCCTTGTTGATGACGAAGCCCGCTTTCTCCAGACCGTCCAGGATGGAGACCTTTTCGAACTTGTCGTTAATGGAACCTGCACCCGTTCCGCTGTAGACAGGGTTGGTGGAGGACCAGCCGAACACGTTGAGTTTGGTGCCGTTGTTCAGGGGCAGACCACCCTCGTTTTTCAGCAGGACCATGCCCTCCTCCGCAATCTGGATGTTGGCTTCGATGGCTGACGCCATGGATTCCTCAGAAATCGTGCCGTCCCCGTCCATCAAGGTCAGCAGGGTATACATGGGGCCCGTACAAATCAGGTTAACCACCAGGGTTACGCCCAGGATCAGGGCAATGACCGTCTCCTGCCGGACCAGCCCTCTCTTGGGCTTGGGCAGGGCTTTGCAGGCCACAATGATCACAAGGGCCGCCACCAGCAGCACACCCAGCGCGATCAATTGGCTGCTGCAGCTTTTCAGGACATTCAAGACATCTCCTAAGTTGAAACTGACCATTTCTACACCATCCCTTTCTTCATTTCCCATATCCAGTTGTAGATGAACAGCAGACCGCTCATTGCATCAAGACACCAAATATGGACAATGCCAATGTAATGGATTTGTGTAATATTGTGGGAGAGAATGCGTAAGTGGTAGCTGTAAATGCGCAAATGGCATCTGTGCTTCAGAATGCCCTAAGCATCGGTTGCCATTTGTCTCCTAAAAACATCGAAGGGCATCTGCCACAGGAACAGACACCCTTCGACTGTCGCTTACAAATTTTCTGCGAGGAATTTCTTCAGCACAGTGATGACTTCCTCCTCGATAGGACCATCGGCGGCGACAACAATCTCGTCTCCCTGCTTCACCGCGAGGCTCATCATCTTCATGAGCTGGGTTGCCTTGACTGTTTTGGGACCCTTTGCAATCGTGACAATAGTAGCATAAGTTGCATACCTATCTCAATCTGATAAATTTCCACAATGATTCTGGCAGCAAGATGGTGCTTCCATATGCTGTAAATTTTCTCCGCAAACATGAACTTGAGAAAAAATATTCCCAAAAAGTTTGATGTTTAAGTTGCCTGCCTGCTTTTCCTGTGCTATGATGACCAATAAAACAGAGAAGGGGTGGAGCCATGCGAATCGCCATTGCCGAAGACGAACGCTCATGTTCAGAGCAGCTTCAGACCAATCTGCAACGTTATGCTGCCGAAAGTGGGCAGACCATACAAGTAGAAGCATATGCAAATGGTTCAGAATTGCTGGACAATTACCGAGGCAATTGGGATTTGCTTTTGCTGGATGTGGATATGCCTATTATGAACGGCTTTGATGCGGCCCGGGCCATACGGAGGACTGACCCCGAAGTTTCCATCATCTTTATCACAAACCTTGCACAGTATGCCATTAAAGGCTATGAGGTCAACGCCCTTGACTATATCCTCAAACCCATCAGCTACTTTGCGCTTTCCATGAAGCTTGACATGGTTGTTCGGCGTTTGCATCGAAACGTTGAGGAATCCCTGATGGTCAACCAGGACGGCGATTTGATCCGGGTCCCCTTATCCCATCTCTATTATGTGGAGATATTCAGCCATGAGCTCAATTACCATACCACAGAAGGAACTCTCGTTACCACTACCTCCCAAACACTTTCGGCTCTGGAGCAAAGACTGGAAGGGCACGGGTTTGTTCGCTGCCACAAGGGATGCCTGATCAACCTGCGCTACGTCCAAACTCTGCGCGGAAATACTATACTGCTGGCAGGAAAGGAACTTCCTGTAAGCCGAAACCGGCGCAAAGCGGTAATGCAGGCAATTTTGGACTTTGCGAAAGGGGTGTGTTTGTAGTGACCATTCGAGATTTATTGTACCTCTTGTGCCGTCCGGATTTTATGCAGACCATGCTGCTGTCCACTCTGTTATTCATGCTGCCTTTGAACAAGCGAGCGCATTGGCAGTTCCGGATGTTGCTGATTGCACTTCCAGCTTTAGCACTAAGCGTGGGTCTGACATGGATTATAGTGGATACCCAAGAGACCGTTCTTCTTTCCCTGCTTTATTACCCCGCACCGCTGATTGCCTCGGTTTTATGTTTTCATCTGTGCTGCGAAGCCGAGGCAGCGGGCGCAAACGCGGTTTACGGTATGGGGTGCGCTTACGCTGCCCAGCATATCGCTTTCTGTGCCATCACCATTTTGTGGGGCGAGCCATATATTGCAGAAATTGATTTGTTTTGGGTAGCCGCCAGTTGGCTTCTGCAAACAGCTATTTTGGCCCTGTGCTGGGTGTGTTTTGCCTGTCGTTTGCCGCTGGGCGGTGTGTACGCCGCAAGCTGGCAGAAAGCACTGCTTAATACGGGAATTGTGATATTCGTTGCTATGATCCTCAACCGGGTGGTGCGTGAAGTGTGGCAACGCGAGGATTTTACCACATATGCTATCTGCCTGGCCTATGATCTATGCAGCTGCCTGTTCATCCTTCTGCTCCAACTGGCACAGCGGCGTGAACTCCGCCTTCAGGCTATGATGGAGGCAGAACGTCGGCTGCGGCAGCAGGCCCAGGAGCAATATGAGCTGACCAAGGAAAGCATCGACATCATCAACCGAAAATGCCATGATTTGAAACACCATGTTTCTGCTCTGCGGCTGATGCAGGACCCTCAGGAACGGGAAGACAGCCTTCGTGAAATAGAAGAACGGGTGATGGTTTACGATACTACGGCCCAGACCGGAAACGAAGTGTTAGATACAGTATTGACAGAAAAAGGATTGCTTTGCGAGATGAACCAGATTTCTTGGACTTGTA
>ERZ808035.663-NODE-663-length-26650-cov-5.169947_pt1 | contig 26650 bp, 19 predicted proteins | sample MGYA00380189_ERZ808035 | MGnify/ENA primary metagenome ERZ808035 (study PRJEB31490, sample SAMN06133407) | mouse gut metagenome | isolation source: M5_1 | host: mice | place: China: Chengdu | collected 2015-05 ...
AGGGGTTGGGCCCGATCACGACCTCGGGGTCGGCCGCGGGGCCGGTCCACGTCATGGTGGCGACGTTGTCCTTGGAGGCGCCGTAGCGCATGGAGTAGCCGCGGTCGCGCAGGTAGGTGGAGAGGTCCTGCGGACGGCAGGAGAGGTACTCGGTCACGGCGTAGGGTGTGGAGGGGTACGGCGAGCTCACGTTGAGCGTGACCGTGGCGCCCTGCTTGAGGGTGGCGCCTGCGCCGGGGTCGGTCGACACCACGGTGCCGGACTCCTCGTCGGATGCCACGAGCACCTCCTTGGGCGTGAGCCCGGCCCGCGTCACGGCCTCCCGGGCCTCCTCGCTCGAGAGGCCGGCCACCTCGGGCACGGTGTAGGGCTGGGCGACCACGAGGGTCACGACGTCGTCCTCGGCCACCACGGTGCCGGCTGCGGGCGACGCCGAGATGACCGTGCCCTCCTCGCGGTCGGAGTTCTCGTACTCGATGCGCAGGCGCGCGATACCCCGCTTCTCCAGGGCCCGCTTGGCGTCGTCGAGGGTCATGCCCTCCACGTCGGGGACGGAGCGCTCCACGCCCACACCCAGCGCCACCACGGTGCCGGGGTCGACACGGCGACCGGGGGCCGGTTCCTGCTCCACGACCTTGCCCACGTTGCCGTCGGAGACCACGTCGGACGTCGCCACCGAGAAGCCCCCGTCCTGCAGGAGCTGGGTCGCCTGGGCCTGGTCCATGCCCACGGTGTCGGGCAGGGTACGGCCGCCCCAGAGCTCCATGCGCCAGGTGACGAACGCCACGAGCAGCGCCAGGGCGGCGAGGAACACGACGACCGCCGAGACGAGCCCGAGCCGGGACGTGCGCCCCTTGGCGTCGCCGGGCTCCGGGGGCACGGGGAACGCCGGCTCCGTGTCGCCGGGGAAGGCCCCGGTGGCCGCGGGGTCGAACGGGTCGCGGGCGGGTCCGCCGAAAGCCGCGTCGAGGTCCCGTGGACGGACCCGCTCGCGGGTCGCCGCGAGGTCGTCCGGCACCGGTGCCGGCTCGGCCTTGGGAATGGGCGCCGTGGGCGGGACGTCGTCGGCACCGGAAGATCCGGAAGCGGGGACGGCGTCGCCCGTGGCTCCACCCGGGACGGTGCCGCTTGGGGCGGCGTCCTCGGCGGCGTCGGCCGCCGGAGCCGCGTCCGTCTCCCGGGGCGCGTCGGCCGCCGGAGCCGCGGCCGCCCGGGGCGCATCGGCCGCGTCGCCGGCACCCTCGGCATAGACCCTGTCGACAGGGGCCCCGTCGACAGACGGCTGGGTCACCGGCCGCCCGCACTCGGGGCAGAACTTGGCGTTGTCGGGCAGCCCGTGGCCGCAGCCGTCGCAGATCATGCAGTCCTCCAGCCGACTCCGTGCGGCACGCGCGTTGAAGAATCCGGGGCAATTATCCCGCTATCGGCCCTCTCGCGGTAGCCCGGCACAGGACCGCCAGGGGGCTCCATCCCATCATTCCCGTTCCGGGCCCGTCGCCTTCCCGGCCGGCGCCCTCATCCGCGGCCCCGCTGCATCCGGGCTTTCGCTGTATGGCGCCGCGGCCCCAAACGACGGGTCCGCGCCCTCGTTGTATGGAAATCCATGCAACGAGGGCGCGGACGGTGGCGCCACCCATACAGCGAGCCCGCGGATGCAACGAGGCGCCGGATGCAACGAACGCGCGGGCACCGGCCGACCCGCCGCATCCGCCCGCCGAGACCCGCCCTGTCGCAACCCCGCCCTGCCGCACGGCCGCACGCAAGGAGGGGCCCGCGCCAACCGGCACGGGCCCCTCCTCGGCAATCGATGTGACCAGAGACGCTACTCCTGGATGTGCACGTCGTCGGGCTCCACGGCCTCCTCGACGTCGGCCTCCGCCTCCTCGGGCGTGGCGTCGTCGAGCTTGGCGTGGAAGCCGTTGGCCTCGTCCACGTCCACGCACACGGTGTCGCCCTCGCGCACGCGGCCGTTGATGACGAGCGTGGCCACGTTGTCCACGACCTGGCGCTGGATGAGACGCTTGAGCGGGCGCGCGCCGTACACCGGGTCGAGGCCCTCGAGGGCCAGGGCCTGGATGGCGGCCGGGGTCAGGCGCAGCTTGATGCGCTGGTTGGCCAGGCGGTCGCGCACGTCGGCGAGCTGGATGTCCACGATCTTCTCGATGTCGTCGAGCATGAGGGCGTGGAACACCACGACGTCGTCGATGCGGTTGAGGAACTCGGGCTTGAACGTGGCGCGCAGGGCCTCGTTCACCTGCTCGGTGACCTCCTCCGGGTGGGCGATGGCGTTGGCGCTCGCGATGTACTGCGAGCCCACGTTGCTCGTCATGATGATGATCGTGTTCTTGAAGCTCACCACGCGGCCCTGGCCGTCGGTGAGGCGGCCGTCGTCGAGCACCTGCAGCAGGATGTTGAAGACGTCGGGGTTGGCCTTCTCCATCTCGTCGAGCAGGATGACCGAGTAGGGGCGCCTGCGGACGGCCTCGGTGAGCTGGCCGCCCTCGTCGTAGCCCACGTATCCCGGAGGGGCGCCGATGAGGCGCTGGACGCTGAACTTCTCCATGTACTCGGACATGTCGATGCGCACCAGGGCGTGCTCGTCGTCGAAGAGGTACTCGGCGAGGGCCTTGGCGAGCTCGGTCTTGCCCACGCCGGTGGGCCCGAGGAAGAAGAAGCTGCCGATGGGGCGGTCGGGGTCGGACAGGCCGGCGCGGCTGCGGCGCACGGCGGCGGCCACGGCCTTGACGGCGTCGTCCTGGCCGATGACGCGACGGTGCAGCTCCTCCTCGAGGTTCTGCAGCTTGTCCATCTCGCCCTGCATCATCTTGGTCACGGGCACGCCGGTCCAGCTGGAGACCACGTCGGCGATCTCGCCGGTGGTGACCTCCTCCTTGAGCATGCCGTCGTCGGTCTTGTCCTCGAGGAGCTTCTCGGCCTCGTCGTACTGGCGCTGGAGCTCGGGGATGGTGGCGTAGCGCAGCTCGGAGGCGCGGGCGAGGTCGCCGGAGCGCGTGGCGCGCTCCTCCTCGCTGTGGGCCTCGTCGATCTGGCGCTTGAGGTCCTGCACGCGGTCGATGGCGCCCTTCTCGTTCTGCCAGGCGGCCTTCACGCCGTCGAGCTTCTCGCGCATGCCGGCCATCTCGCGGCGCAGCTGCTCCAGGCGGTCCTTGGAGGCGGCGTCCTCCTCCTTCATGAGGGCCTGCTCCTCGATCTGCATCTGGGTCATCTGGCGGTCGAGGGCGTCGATCTCGGCCGGCATGGAGTCGAGCTCCATGCGCAGGCGGCTGGCCGCCTCGTCGACGAGGTCGATGGCCTTGTCGGGCAGGAAGCGGTCGGAGATGTAGCGGTTGGAGAGGTCGGCGGCCGAGACGAGCGCGGCGTCGGTGATGCGCACGCCGTGGTGCATCTCGTACTTCTCCTTGAGGCCGCGGAGGATGGAGATGGTGTCCTCCACCGTGGGCTCGGAGACGAGCACGGTCTGGAAGCGGCGGGCCAGGGCGGCGTCCTTCTCGATGTACTTGCGGTACTCGTCGAGGGTGGTGGCGCCGATGGCGCGCAGCTCGCCGCGGGCGAGGGCCGGCTTGAGGATGTTTCCGGCGTCCATGGAGCCCTCGGTGGCGCCGGCGCCCACGATGGTGTGCAGCTCGTCGATGAACAGGATCACCTGGCCGTCGGACTTCTGCACCTCCTTGACCACACTCTTGAGGCGCTCCTCGAACTCGCCGCGGTACTTGGCGCCGGCGACGAGGGCGCTCATGTCGAGCTCGACGATGTCCTTGTCCTTGAGGGTGGAGGGCACGTCGCCGGCCACGATGCGCTCGGCCAGGCCCTCGACGATGGCGGTCTTGCCCACGCCGGGCTCGCCGATGAGGACGGGGTTGTTCTTGGTGCGGCGCGAGAGCACCTGCACGGTGCGGCGGATCTCCTCCACGCGGCCGATCACCGGGTCGAGCTTGCCCATGCGAGCGAGCTCGGTGACGTTGCGACCGTAGCGCTCGAGGGCCTCGAACTCCGGCTTGGAGTCGGCGCTCGTGACGTGCTCGTCGCCGCGGAGCTCCTCGTAGGCGGCCTGGACGCGCTTGGCGGTGAGGCCGGCGCCGTTGAGGATGGAGCCGGCGGCGCCCTTGTCCTCGCAGAGGGCCACGAGCAGGTGCTCGGTGGTCACGTAGGAGTCGCCCATCTTGGCGGCGAGCTTCTCGGCCTCGTCGAAGACCTTCACGAGGGAGCGCGAGAGCCCCATCTGCGACAGGCTCGAGCCGGAGACCTTGGGCTCCTTGGCGATGGCGTCGTCGGCCTGGTGCTCGAGCGAGCGGGGGTTGGCGCCGATCTTCTCGATGATGGAGTCGAGGTTGCGCTCGCCTGAGGCCAGGAGCGCCTTGAGCAGGTGCACCGGCTCGCAGGCGCTCGCGTCGACGTCGGTCGCGATGCCGAGGGCCGTCTGGAGGGCCTCGGCCGCGGTGACGGCGAGCTTGTTGACGTTCATGCGATACCTCCCATTACACGTATCGATGGGGTTCTGTGGGGGCTTCTGCCCCCGAACCCGTGTCTTTTGAATCAGTCGCCCACGTTGCCCTGAAGAAATCCACGGAGGACCTGCTCGGGTCCCTTGCCGTCGTAGGGTGCGAGGGCGGTTATGCGGACCTGGGTGCGGAACTCGCTGACCTGGTCCTCCAGCTCGCGGACACGCGCCCGCAGCTGGTCGATCTCGTCGTCCCGGGCCTCGGCGCGCTCGCGCATCTCGAGGATGCGGACCACGCCCGCCAGGTTGATGCCCTCGTCGGTGAGCCTGCCGATGAGGTGCAGCCGGTCGATGTCGGCCTGGCTGTACAGCCTGGTGTTGCCACGGGAGCGCCCGGGGCTGACGAGGCCCTTCTGCTCGTAGACCCTGAGGGTCTGCGGGTGCATGCCGGTGAGCTCTGCGGCCACCGAGATCATGTAGAGGGGCTTGGTGCGGTTGGCCTTGGGGCCCTGCTGTTCCTTCATGGTTGCCTCCTCCAGAGACTCGAGGACCGCCCGAGGGCGCCTACTTGGACTTCGACGCCTTCGAGGCGTCCTTGACGAGCTTCTCTATGTCGCGACGGTAGTCGTGATGGTCGGCGGCCTGGGCCTCCTCGAGCGCGGCGCGCTCCTCCTTGGAGAGGCGCGTGGGCACCTCCACCTTCACCGTCACGTACAGGGCGCCCTTGGCGCCCTTCTTCTTGACGTTGGGCGCGCCCAGGTCCTTGAAGCGGAAGACCTTTCCGTCCTGGGTGGCCTTGGGCACCTTGAGGCGCACGGTCTTGCCCTCCGGGGTGGGGATCTCCACGGTGGCACCGAGGGCGGCCTCGTAGATGGAGATGGGCAGCTCCATGCGGACGTCGGCGCCGTCGCGCTTGAAGACGGGGTGCTCGGCCACGCGGGTGGTGATCACGAGGTCGCCGCGCTCACCGCCGTTGCGCCCGAACTCGCCGCGCTTGCGGTAGCGCAGCTTGCCGCCGTTGACGGCGCCGGCCGGGATCTTGACCGTGAGGCTCTGCTCCTCGCCGGTGGACGGGATGCGGTAGGTGACCTTGCGCTGGGCGCCCGTGAGGGCCTCCTCGAAGGTCACGTCGATGGACATGGTGAGGTCCCCGCCCTTTTGGACGCGGTTCCCGGGGTTGCCGCCACCGAAGATCGACGAGAAGTCGAAGCCGCCGAAGCCGCCGTCGTCCTGGGCCGCGGCGCCCCCGCCGAAGCCGCTGAAGATGTCGGAGAAGTCGAAGCCGCCGTCGGTGTAGGTGTAGGCCCGGCCTCGGCCGCCGTCGCCGCCGAAGTCGGCGCCGGGGATGCCGCCGAACATCAGGACCTGGTCGTACTCCTTGCGCTTCTCGGGGTCGGAGAGCGTCTCGTACGCCTCGGAGATCTCCTTGAACTTCTGCTCGTCTCCGCCGGCGTCGGGATGGTGCTTCTGGGCCAGCTTGCGGAAGGATTTCTTGATCTCGTCGGGCGAGGCGTCGCGGGAGACGCCCAGCACGTCGTAGAAGTTCTTCTTGGGCATCGAGTTCGCACCCCCTTTCTTTGGGTTCTCGCGAAAGCGCGCCCGGGACGATGCTCGGCCCGGGCGCGCTCGGTTCGGGTTGTTCCGTCACCGGGGCATGTACCCCGATGGCCGTGCGGGTGCCGTGGCGACCCGCGCCTCAAGCGGGTCCTAGGCTGTTTCCCCACCGTCGTCGGCGGGGACCGGGCGCTTGGGGCCGCCCACGGTCACGGAGACCATGGCCGGGCGGATCACCTTGCCGCCCATGGCGTACCCGCGCCGCAGCACCTGGGCCACGGAGTCGTCGTAGGCCTCGGCGTCCTGCACCTGGCCCACGGCCTGCTCGCGCAGGGGGTCGAAGGCCTCGCCGGGGCGGTCGATGACCTCGACGCCCTCGCGCTCGAGGACGCCCACGATCTTGGCGTGGACGTTGGCGATGCCGGCGCCCAGCTCCCTCACCTGGGCGTCGTCGATGCCCTGGGCGTGGTCCACGGCGCGCTCGAGGTCGTCGATGGCCGGGAGCAGGCTCTCCACGAGCTTCTCGGTGGCACGGGCGCGCTCGGCCACGCGCTCGGCGGCCGTGCGCTTGCGGTAGTTGTCCCAGTCGGCCTGCAGACGGGCCACGCGGGCCGCGGCGTCCGCCGCCTCGGTCTGGGCCTTCTGGACCTCGTCCTGGGCGTCGGCCAGCTGCTTCTGCAGCTCGTCGCGCTCGGCGCGCATCTTGTCGGCATCCTTGGCGAGGTCGTCCTTGGCGGCCTGCTCGCCGGCACGGATGGCAGCCTCGACCATCTCGGGGTCGAGCTCCTCGTTCTGATCCACGGTTGTCGCCTCCTCCAAAGGGACGTCCCGGGGCGCGGGGCCCCGGGACGGGTCGTGCGGCGTGTCAGGGCCTCTTACTTCTCGTCCTCGTCGTCGACGACCTCGTAGTCGGCGTCGACCACGTCGTCGTCGGAGGAGCCGGCGTCCTGCGCGGCGCCGTCCTGGGCGCTGGAGTAGACGACCTCGGCCAGCTTGTGGCCGACCTCCTGGAGCTTGTCGCCGGCGGCCTTGATGGCGTCGATGTCCTGGCCCTCGAGGGCCTTCTTGGCCTCCTCGACGGCGGCGTCGGCCTCGGACTTCATGTCAGACGGCACCTTGTCGCCGAGGTCCTTGACAGTCTCCTCGGTGGAGTAGGCCAGGCTGTCGACCTGGTTGCGGACCTCGATGTCGGCCTTGCGCTGCTTGTCCTCCTCGGCGTTGGCCTCGGCGTCCTTGACCATGCGGTCGACTTCCTCGTCGGACAGGGCGGTGGAGCCGGAGATCGTGATCTGCTGCTCCTTGCCGGTGCCGAGGTCCTTGGCGGAGACCTTCACGATGCCGTTGGCGTCGATGTCGAAGGTGACCTCGATCTTCGGGGTGCCGCGGCGGGCGGCCGGGATGCCGGTGAGCTGGAAGCGGCCGAGGCTCTTGTTGTCGGCGGCGAACTCACGCTCGCCCTGGAGCACGTTGATCTCGACGGAGGTCTGGTTGTCGGCGGCCGTGGAGTAGATCTCGGTCTTGGACGTCGGGATGGTGGTGTTGCGGTCGATCATCTTGGTCATGACGCCGCCCATGGTCTCCACGCCGAGGGACAGCGGGGTCACGTCGAGCAGCAGGATGCCGTCGACGTCGCCGGTGAGCACGCCGCCCTGGACGGCTGCGCCGTCGGCCACGACCTCGTCGGGGTTCACGGACATGTTCGGCTTCTTGCCGGTGATCTTCTGCACGAGCTCCTGCACGGCGGGCATACGGGTGGAGCCACCCACGAGGATGACCTCGTCGATGTCGGAGATGTTGAGGCCGGCGTCCTTGAGGGCCTTGGTCACAGGCTCCTTGCAGCGGTCGAGGAGGTCGCGGGTGAGGCGCTCGAACTCGGCGCGGGTGAGCGTGTAGTCGAGGTGCTTGGGCGCGTTGTCCACCGAGGTGATGAAGGGCAGGTTGATGGTGGCCTGCTGGGCGCTGGAGAGCTCCTTCTTGGCGTTCTCGGCGGCCTCCTTCAGGCGCTGCAGGGCCATGGGGTCCTTGCGGAGGTCGACGCCCTCCTCCTTCTGGAACTTGTCAGCGGCCCAGTCGATGATGCGCTGGTCCCAGTCGTCGCCGCCCAGGTGGTTGTCGCCGTTGGTGGCGAGGACCTCGGTCACGCCGTCGGCGAGCTCGAGCAGGGAGACGTCGAAGGTGCCGCCGCCGAGGTCGAAGACCAGGATCTTCTGGTCGCCGTCGGCCTTCTCGAGGCCGTAGGCGAGGGCGGCCGCGGTGGGCTCGTTGACGATGCGCTTGACCTCGAGGCCGGCGATCTTGCCGGCGTCCTTGGTGGCCTGGCGCTGGGCGTCGTTGAAGTAGGCGGGGACGGTGATGACGGCCTCGGTGATGGTCTCGCCGAGGTACTTCTCGGCGTCGGCCTTCATCTTGGCGAGGATCATGGCGCTGATCTGCTCGGGGGTGTAGTCGGTGCCCTCGATGTCGATGACCACGCGGCCGTCCTTGCCCGGCTTGACGGTGTAGGGGACGGTCTTGATCTCGCTCTGGACCTCGTCGAACTTGCGGCCCATGAAGCGCTTGACGGAGAAGACGGTGTTCTGCGGGTTGGTGACGGCGCGGTTCTTGGCCGCCTTGCCCACGAGACGCTCGCCGTCGGGCTGGAACGACACCACGGACGGGGTGGTGCGGTCGCCCTCGGCGTTCACGATGATGGTGGGCTCGCCGCCCTCCAGGACCGCCATCGCGGAGTTGGTGGTGCCGAGGTCGATGCCCAGAATCTTGTTTGCCATAACTGGCCTTCCTTTCATGCCTGCCTCGTGGTGCAGGGCCCGTTGGCGGCCACGATGACCGTCGATGCCGGCGTTACACTGGTGAGGCTTATATCCTTTGCAGAACATACTACACATAATCTAAGTCGGGGCAACATATATTTTCTGGTTCTCCACAACTCAGAGTGCCGGAGCATGCGCAGATGGCCTCATGGAGCCTTATCACCGCTGGTCGGAGCCGCTAACAAGGGACTGGCAACCGTGAACGCGTTGTGTGGGGAGTAAATACCTGCGAGTCGGTGGTATATAAAGCATGTACCTGCAACTTTGGCTAACTTTTCAGGGGGTGCCGCGGCGCGGAAAAGTCCAGAACCTGTTCTTGCAAAGCCGGCCATTCTTGCTATATTCACTTCACACGGGGCCCGCGCGCGCCGCGGGCCATACCCCGACGATCGGAGAGAACCATGGCCCATCCTGTTATCGATGCCGACGAGTGCATCTGCTGCGGCGTGTGCGTCGACACCTGCCCCACCGACACCCTCGAGCTCGGCGACGAGTGCGCCGTCGTGGCCAACGAGGAGAACTGCATCGCCTGCGGTCAGTGCATGGAGGCCTGCCCCACCGGTGCCATCACCGAGATCGTCGAGGACTAGCCCCGACAGCGACCCGCACCACCGGACGCCCCCGGACGCCTTGCGCGCCCGGGGGCGTCTTTTTATATGTGTGCGGGCCGCGCCTCGGGGCATGTGCGGGCCGCGGTGGGCAACCCGTTGACGAATCGGCCGATCTGTTCATTGACACGGCGTCAACGGCCGCCATAGTCTGACTGCAGTTTGAAAGGAGGCCCATGGACGGGCGCCGTGACAAGGGTGGGGACCGTCGCCGCGAGGAGCTCCTCTGCGCGGCCCGGGACCTCTATCAGGAGAAGGGCCTCGCCCGGACGTCGGTCCAGGACATCACGGACCGGGTGGGCGTCACGCGCTCGCTCTTCTATCATTACTTCTCCGACAAGGACGACGTGACCTCCGCGGTGCTCGACGACTATGTGGCCGACTACGTGGAGGCCCTCTCCTACTGGAACGCGCAGCGCCGGAGAGGCGACGTCGACGAGGCGCTCCTCTCGGTGGTGCGGCTCGTCCGCAACGCGATCCTCGAGAGCGACTCGTTCCGCTCCGACCTCAACTCCAGGGAGAACGCATCGCTCTACCTGGGCTTCATCCACCGGGTGGTCGAGCACACCGCCCGCTACCTCATGGACACCACCGTGAAGGACTACGAGAGCCTCCACACCGTGGAGGTGGACCACCTCTACGAGACCCTCTACATGCTCATCACCGGTGTCATCGGGCTCCTGCGCAACAACCCGTCCGTCGACGACGCCACGGCGGCCGACATCGTCGCGCAGACGCTCCATATAGACAGGTCCCGCAACAAAGGGAGGAAGTAATGCTGTTTTCCGTGTACGGGCCGAACGCGCTCTACCAATGGCTGGGCCTCTTCATGGTCCTGGCGGCGCTCATCGGCCTCAACGAGTTCGCCCGTCGCAGCAAGACCGGCGGCATCGTCATGTTCTTCGGCGTGTGCGGCGTCATGACGGTCTACTGCCTGGCCGTCGAGATCGGCGCGGCCATGGGCGCCGAGTGGGCGCTCAACAACCCCACGCACACCGACATGAACAGCTGGTTCCACTACGCCAAGGTCTACGCGGCCACGGCGGGCTGCATCGGCTTCATGATGCTCAAGTACAGCTGGGGCAGGGTCGGCCGCTCCCACTGGTTCAAGGCGTTCCCCTTCGTCATCGTCGCCATCAACATCCTGATCGCCGTGGTGAGCGACTTCGAGAGCGCCTTCCGCGCCTTCGGCACCACGTGGGTCTCCTCCGAGGGCGTGACCCTCTACGGCGGCTGGCACAACGTCTTCAACGGCATCGCCGGCCTCATCAACATCTTCTGCATGACCGGCTGGTTCGGCATCTACATCTCCAAGAAGCGCCAGGACATGCTGTGGCCCGACATGACGTGGGTGTTCATCATCGCCTACGACCTGTGGAACTTCTGCTACACCTACAACAACCTGCCCACCCACTCCTGGTACTGCGGCGTCGCCCTGCTGTTCGCCCCGACCATCGCCGGCCTGTGGTGGAACAAGGGCGGCTGGATCCAGAACCGCGCCTTCACCCTCTCCATCTGGTGCATGTTCGCCCAGATGGTCCCGATGTTCACCAACGACTCCGTCTTCGCGGCCGACTCCGTGAACAACCCCGACGTGAACCTCGCGGTCTCGGTCGTGGCCCTGGTCGCCAACGTCGCCGCCCTCGCCTACATCGTCTACCGCGCCAAGAAGCTCGGCGTGAACCCCTACAAGCAGGAGGTCTTCGTGGGGACCAAGGACTTCCGCGAGGCCATGGAGCGCCGCGCCAGCACCGAGTACCTGCTCGAGACCGAGCCCAAGAGCGCCACGCCCGCCGAGATCGCCGAGATGGTGGCCTACAACGCCCTGCCCGTCGAGGGGACCCCGGGCTTCGTCTACGTGGCCGAGGAGGACGTCACCCGACAGGGTTAACGTCCACACGGTACCGACCCCGGGGCGATGTCGCGTCACCGCCCCGCCAAGCCCGCCGGCGGCCACGGCCGCCGGCGGGCTTTTCCATGGCGCCCCGGCGCGTGTGAGGGGTGCCTGGCCCACCCGTCACCTCGCCTGTTGCGGGGTCGATGGTGGGGCGCACGGCTGGGACGCACACCAAGGTCGCTCAGTAAGGGCCTCTCGACGCGAGGGGCCCTTACCGTGCGCCCGGCCGTTCGCCAAGGGGCCCTTGTCGCCCGAGAACCGTTCGCCAAGGCCCTCTCGACGCGAGACGGCCTTGGCGAACGCACGGCAAGCCGGGCTTGCGTCCTGGGCCCCTTACTGTGCGCCCTTGGTGTGCGTGCGACCGCCCCTCCCGCCGCCCCGTGGGACAGAGGTATCCGACCATTGGGACAGAGGTACCCGGCCGTTGGGACAGAAGTGTCCGGGTGGCGGGACAGGAGCCGCTACGCGATCGCGGCCAGCGCCTGCTCCAGGTCGGCGACGATGGCCTCGGCGCTCTCCAGGCCGCACGACAGGCGCACGAGACCCGGCTCCACGCCGGCGGCGGCAAGCTGCTCGTCGGTGAGCTGGCGGTGGGTGGAGCTCGCCGGGTGCAGGGCACAGGTCTGGGAGTCGGCCACGTGGACCTCGATGCGGATCATCCTGAGGGCGTCGAGCAGGGCCGCCGCGCGCTCACGGCCGCCGGAGAGCACGAGGGAGATGACGCCGCATCCGCCGTTCGGCAGGTACTTCTCGGCAAGGTCGTGGTCGGGGCTCGATTCCAGACCGGGGTAGCTCACCGACTCCACCTCGGGACGACCCTCGAGCCAGCGGGCGACGGCCAGGGCGTTGGAGCCGTGCTGGGCCATGCGCAGGGGCAGCGTCTCGAGGGTCTCGTTGAGGATGAACGCGTTGGTGGCCGGCGGGTAGCAGCCGAGGTCGCGCATGAGCTGCACGCGGGCCTTCACGATGTAGGCGGAGGCGCCGAAGTCGCGGGTGTAGACCACGCCGTGGTAGCTCTCGTCGGGCTCCGTGAGGCCCGGGAAGCGCCCCGACGCCTCCCAGTCGAACCGCCCGGAGTCCACGATGACGCCGCCCACGGTCATGGCGTGGCCGTCGATGTACTTGGTGGTGGAGTGGGTGACGACGTCCGCGCCCCAGTCCATGGGCCGGCAGAGCACCGGCGTGGGGAAGGTGTTGTCGACGATGAGGGGCAGGCCGGCCCGGTGGGCGGCCGCGGCGAAGGTCTCGATGTCCAGGACGTCGAGGGCCGGGTTGGCCACGGTCTCGCCGAAGACCGCCTTAGTGGTGCCGTCCACGGCGGCGAGAATCTCGTCCTCGGTGGCGCGCGGACCCACGTAGCGCGTCTCGATACCGAAGCGCTTGAGCGTGACCGAGAAGAGGTTCACGGTGCCGCCGTAGATGGCGCTCGAGGCGACGATGGAGTCACCGGCCGAGGCGAGGTTGAGCACGGCGATGAGGTTGGCGGCCTGCCCCGAGCTCGTGAGCAGGGCTCCAACGCCGCCCTCGAGGGTGGCGATCTTGCGCTCCACGGCGTCGCACGTGGGGTTGGCGATGCGCGAGTAGAAGAAGCCGTCCTCCGAGAGGTCGAAGAGGCGCGCCACCTGCTCGCAGGAGTCGTAGGGGTAGGTGGTGCTCAGCGCGATGGGCAGCGTGCGCGGCTGGCCGTTGCCGGCCTGGTATCCGGCGTGGATGCACTCGGTGTTGAAATCCATGGTGGGGCCCTCCTCGGTCGGTTTCTTAAAAACTACCAAGCGAGCGACCGGGGTGACGGGCGACGGCAGGCCTTTTCACAGGGGTGAAAACGGGGGGGTGGAGGCGAAGGGCGAGGGCGAAGCAGCGGGAGGAGCGCAGCACCCCTCCGCACCTGAACGCGGCTGAGGGCGACTCCGGACGCGGAACGGCACCGGAATCCGCCCTCAACCGCGTTCAGGCGTGCGAAACCCGCCCCCAGACGCGTTCAGGTTCGGAATGGTTCGGAATGGGTCGCCCTCAACCGCGTTCAGGTGCGGGGGAGGGGACGGCGGCCCCCCTGCACCGGGATGCAGGGGGGCCGCCACCTGGTCTTCGTGCCTGCGGGTCACGCCTCGTTGGGCATCTTCCACGCGTGGTGGTCGGTATGGAGCAGCTCGTGGGCGCGGTGGCTCAGCGGCTCGCCGAAGTAGTCACGGTAGGCGGCCTGCACCTGCGGGTTCTCGTGGGACTTCCGCAGGGGCATCCCGCGGTCCAGGTCCCAGAGCACGTCGCCGCGCTCGTCGGCCAACTCGCAGCCGTCGTGGATGGGCTGGCCGCCGCCGCCCGCGCAGCCGCCGGGACAGGCCATGACCTCCACGAAGTGGTAGCCGGCCTCGCCCGCCTCCACGGCCTCGATGAGCCGCTCGGCGTTGGCCAGGCCGCTCACCACGGCCACCGACAGGGGCACGCCGCCCATGTCGAACACGGCCTCCTTCCAGCCGTCCATGCCGCGGACGTCCGAGAAGGCGTCGGCGTCGGCCTCCTCGCCCGTGGTGAGGGCATGGGCCGTGCGCAGGGCCGCCTCCATGACGCCGCCGGTGGCGCCGAAGATGACGCCGGCGCCGGTGAAGGTGCCCAGGGGCTGGTCGAGCTCGCCCTCGGGCAGCGATGCCACGTCGATGCAGGCCGCACGCAGCATGCGGTCCATCTCGCGGGTGGTGAGCGAGACATCCACGTCGGGGTCGCCGCAGGCGTCGTTCATGGGCTCGTATGCCACCTCGGCCTTCTTGGCCAGGCACGGCATGACCTCCACCGAGAAGACCCTGTGGGGGTCGAGCCCGGCGTTCTCGGCGAACCAGCTCTTGGTGACGGCGCCGAACATCTGGCCCGGGGACTTGGCCGTGGACAGCTGGTCCACGAGCTCCGGGTGGTGCGCCTTGACGTAGCGCACCCAGCCGGGGCAGCAGCTCGTGAACATGGGGAAACGCGGGGCGTCCGGGTGGTCGGGGCCCAGCTCGACGGCCTCGGCGACCTTGGCGAGGAGCTCGCTGCCCTCCTCCATGATGGTGAGGTCGGCGCTCCAGCTGGTGTCGAACACGTAGTCGACGCCCAACTCCCTGAGCGCGGCGGCCATGCGCCCGATGGTGGCCTCCTCGCGGGAGAGGCCGAGCGACTCGCCCCAGGCCGCGCGCACGGCCGGGGCCACCTGCACCACCACGGTGGTGTCGGGGTCGGCGATGGCCGAGAAGACCCGCTCGGTGTCGTCGCGCTCACGCAGGGCGCCCGTGGGGCAGTGCGTCACGCACTGGCCGCAGAGGGTGCAGTCCGTCTGCTCGATGGGCGCGCCTCCGGCCACGCCCACGCAGGTGTGGCTGCTGCGGTTGGTGAGGTCCCACACTCCGGTGTTCTGCACCTTGTCGCACACCTGGATGCAGCGCAGGCAGTGGATGCACTTGTCGGCGTCGCGGATGAGCGGGAAGTCCTGGTTCCACGGGGTGTGGGCGAGCTCCTTCCTGTACGGGAGCTCGGAGATGCCGAACTGGTTGGCCAGCGACTGCAGCGAGCAGTTGCCGGAGCGCACGCAGCTCGTGCAGGTGGAGTCATGGCGCGAGAGCAGGAACTCCAGGTTGGCCTTGCGGGCGGAGCGCACGCGGGGGCTGTTGGTGCGCACGGTCATGCCGTCGAGGGCCACGTTGTTGCAGGAGGCCACGAGCTGCTCGGTGCCCTCGATCTCCACCAGGCAGACGCGGCAGGCGCCGATCTCGTTGAGGTCCTTGAGGTAGCAGAGCGTGGGCACCTGGGCGCCGGCGGCCCGGGCGGCCTCGAGGATGGTGGAGCCGTCGGGCACCTCCACCGCACGGCCGTCGACGGTCACGGTCACGGTCTTGGTCCCTACCATTGGTCGATCCTCCCTCCGCGGAACGCCCCGAACCCGAAGTGGTCGCAGCGCAGGCAGCGCCCGGCCTCCTGGTGGGCCTCCTCGGCCGTGAGGCCGTGCTCCACCAGGTCGAAGTCGCCGATGCGGTCGCTCGCCTCGCGCTCGGTCATCTCGCAGCGGGCACAGCTGGTCTTGCCCTTGAACTGCACGTGGGGCAGCTCGACGTCGAACCCCACGGTGTGGTTGAAGCCGAGATAGTTGTCGATGTTGCCCGCGGCCACCTTGCCGGCGTTGACGGCACGGATGACCGTGGCCGGACCGCTCTGGCAGTCGCCGCCTGCGAACACGCCGGGGAAGCCCTCGATGGAGCCGTCCTCGGCGGCCTGGATGCGGCCCCATTTGCAGGGGATGCCCTGCTCGGCGAAGGCGTCGCTCTGGATGGCCTGGCCGATGGCCACGGCCACGACGTCGCAGGGGACGAGCACCTCGGGGGCCTCGGCGGCGCGCGGCGCGGGGCGGCCGCGCCTGAGGCCGCCGATGATCTGCGGCTGCACCACCACGCCGGCAACGTGGCCGGAGGCGTCGCACTCGATGCGCACGGGCGCGTTGAGCTCGAGGAGCTCGCAGCCCTCGGCCTGGGCGCCGGCGATCTCCTCGTCCTGGGCCGTCATGTCGGCCACGCGGCGGCGGTAGACGATGGTGACCTTCTCGGCGCCGCAGCGCACGGCGGAGCGGGCCACGTCCATGGCCACGTTGCCGCCGCCGATGACGGCCACGCGCTTGCCGGTGAGGTCGGGGGCCTCGCCGTCGCCCACGGCCCGGAGCATCTCGACGGCGCTGATCACGCCCGGGGAGTCCTCGCCGGGAAGGCCCAGGCGGTTGTCCCCGTGGGCGCCGATGGCCAGGTACACGGCGTCGAAGCCGTCGCGCAACGGGCGCAGGTCGTCGATGGGGCACTCGAGCTCCACCTTGATGCCGCAGTCGAGGATCCACTGGATCTCGCCGTCGAGCAGGTCGTGGGGCAGGCGGTAGTTGGGGATGCCGTAGCGAAGCATGCCGCCCAGGTGCCTGCGGGCCTCGAAGATGGTGACGTCGTGGCCCATGATGGCCAGGTAGTAGGCCGCCGAGAGCCCCGCGGGGCCGCCGCCCACCACGGCGACGCGCTTGCCGGTGGCAGGTGCTATCCAGGGGCGGTAGTCGCCCTCCATGTGGTCCACGGCGAAACGCTTGAGGCCACGGATGTTCATGGGGTCGTCCACCATGCCGCGGCGGCAGTACATCTCGCAGGGGTGCTCGCACACGTAGCCGCACACGAGGGGCAGCGGGTTGTCCTTGCGGATGAGGCACACGGCGTCGGTGTAGCGGCCGGCCTCCACGAGGCTGATGTAGCCGGGGATATCCACGCCGGCAGGGCAACCTGAGACGCAGGGCACGAGCTCGGACTGCTTGAAGCCGCAGACGTGGTTCTCCACGTGGCTCCTGAAGTCGTCGGCGAAGCCCTGGACGGCCGTGAGCGCCATGGCGGCCGCCTCGTAGCCGATGGCGCAGTCGGCCGACAGGTAGATGCTGCGGGCCGTATGCTCGATGAGGTCGAGAGTGGCCGAGGTGGCGCGGTTCTCGAGCACCTCCTCGAACAGGTCGTGCAGCGCGTTGAGGCCCACACGGCAAGGGGTGCACTTGCCGCAGCTCTGGGTGGCGCACATGGCGATGTAGGCAGCGGTGAACTCCACGGGGCACGGGGCCAGCGAGCTCACCGACAGCCGCCCTTCGAGGGCGCGGTGCAGCCCGTCCATGACGGTCTGGGCCTCGCTCCTCTCCATGACGTGCAGTCGTGCCATTCCTGCTCCTCTCTCAGGGTGAGTGCGACTGACATTTCAGATGCACGCACCATCATAGACCAAGGGGGCCTGAAAGCATCGACGCAGCGGGATGCGGGGGCGGGCGCCGGGGCGCTTGCCGCACCCGGCCGCCCGTTGCATCCGGCCGCTCGTTGCATGGGCCCAGGCCCGTCCGGACGCTCGTTGTATGGCATCGGCCCCCATCCGCGTCCTCGTTGTATGGAATTCCATGCAGCGAAGGCGCGGATGGTGGCGTGCGCCATACAACGAGCCCGCGGATGCAACGAACCATCGGACGGTTTGACATCCCTAAGAAAGAAACCCAAGGCAATGGGACGCCTGCACGAGATAATCAGCATCGAGATGCCGAACCGGCACCAAAGGAACGTTTTCGGAAAGGCTTTGATGCCTTACCACAGAAACAGCCTATTCTCATCTTCCTTTATTTCTCCTGAACTAATATCGTCTTGAGTCACTACAAGCCCGCAATAATATGAGGTGCGTTTATGAGCGAAGAACTCGAGGACCCCGAGAACACCACTCCCTCCCCAGCCGACACTCCACCCCCTGCGCTCGCAGGCAATCAAGATGCTGATCGCCCGGGTGCGCGGGACGTGGACGAGGAAACACCCGACAGCCAGACAGAGACGGTGGGTGCAAAGCCCGAAGAACCCGCAAACGAGGTGGGCTCCGTTCGGCTGTTTCTCTCCCGACACCGCAAGCCCGTAATCGGAGGCGCGATCGCCCTCGTCATCGCCATCGTTGCACTCGTCCTCGTGTGGTGGCTTTCGCCCCAGCAACTTGACGCCACGAGCGTCTGCAGCGGCTTCGAGATAAAGCATCCCCGCGACTGGAGTGTCGGGGAGCTCGAGAGCGACCCCGACTTCCAGGTGATAATGCAGCGAGCCTCCGGACCCAAGGTGGTTGTGGGAAACGCTCCGTACGACGGATCTTCTTCCGAGGCCGACATGAAGAAAGCGTTTGACGAGGGCATCGAAGAGCTCGCCTCCGCCGTGGAGCTGCCTGATGCCAGCCTCCCCTCCCCCGAAGCCCGAAAGCTCGATGATCGCGATTGTCTCTTTACCGCGGCATCAACCCCTCAAGGAACCTACGCGGCATATGGAGCGGAGTTCGGCAAAGTCTTCTCGACCATCGTCGTCTACGCCCCCAATGGCATCACCCCAGGGATGAGGACGACGGTCAATGGGGTTATCGACTCCCTCTCCATCAAGGCGACTGCCTGTGAAGTGTCCTTCGAGGTCGAAGGGGAGACCATCCAGACGGATGAGGTCTGGGACCTTGGAGGCGGCGCCTCCGTCAAAACCCCGGCGCCCCCTCGTGTCGACGGAAAGGCGTTTGAACGCTGGACGGCGAATGCGGGCGCAGAGGTCGACGCCGAGGGCGGGTTTGTCATCGTTTCCAATATCACGTCTGACACCATCGTCAGGGCCGAGTACGTCCCCGCATACAAGGTGACCTTCCTCGACGCCGATGGGAAGCAGCTCAAAGTCGAGCAGGTCAAGACCGGAGGATCCGTCACACCGCCTTCGGGCCCCGAAAAGGCACATCACAAATTTGTGAAATGGGACACCAGCACCTCGAACGTGACCAAGGACCTCACCGTCAAGCCGGTCTATGAGCCGGTCTGGACCGTCACCTTTACCGACGGCAACGGCGGCGTCTTTGCAACGGTCGAAGTGGATGACGGAGGCTCGGCCTCCATCAGCAGGAGCCCCACCAAAGACGGACATACGTTCGAGGGGTGGAGCGCCCCCACATCAAACGTGAAGAGCGACATCACCGTCGACCCTGTCTTCAAGAAGATCCCGACCAAGGGAGAAACGAACGCCCTCGGTTCGGCGCTTTCTTACCTGAAGTACATGCCTTTCTCATACACAGGCCTCATCAAACAGCTCGAATACGAGAAATACAGCCACGAGGAAGCCGTCTATGCTGCGGACAACTGTGGGGCAGACTGGAACGAACAGGCCGTGAAATGTGCAAAGAACTACCTCGAGTACATGTCTTTCTCCCGGGGTGGCCTGATCGACCAGCTTGTCTATGAGGGCTTCACGCAGGAGCAGGCGACCTACGGCGTCGATAAGGCCGGTCTGTAGGTACCTAGCCAGACGGTGGAATCAAGAAACGCGACCGGATACGCAAACCCGGTCGCGTTTCCGTTCTTCTGGAATCGAGGGTCGGGAACCGAGAAGCAAGACGAGCTCGCGCCCGATGTGACAGCCAAAGTGCCCGACCAAAGTGACAGCCGGTTCGACCGCCGAAGCGGGACAGAGGAGTCCGAGTGTTGGGACACCGTGTGAGGCGGCGGCGAGTGTCAGGAGGCGTGCCGTCCCAGGCGGTCCAGCAGACGCTGCAGCGGCGAGGGGCGCCAACCCTCCTCGTGGCCCGGGCGCGGCGCCTCGTGGAGGGCCTCGGCCACGGCGGAGTCGTCGAGGCGCAGGATGAGGGTGTACGTGCAGCCGGCGGACCCGGAGAGGGCCCAGACGTACCAGCTCAGGCCCGATGTGAGCAGCAGGAACGAGAAGAGGTCGCGCGCGACGTCGGAGGCGAGGTCGTCGAGCACCTCGTCCCAGGGAAGCGCCCCGTCCAGGGCGGCGTGGAACGCGATGCCGCACACGAAGACCAGCAGCCACCCGAGCGCGTAGCTCCAGCCGCGCCGCACCTCCACGGTGCGGCGGCCGCGGCGGTCGCGGTCGCCGGTGCGCCGCACGCGCACGTGGGTGGTCTGGAACCAGCCGATGGCCATGCCCGCAGGCACCACCAGGAAGACCCACGGCCACTGCACGGGGTCATGGGCCAGCGTGACCACGGCCATGACGAGGGAGTACGTGGGGATGCCCACCTGGGCGAGGCGCGACGCCGGCTTGTACCCGAACGACTCCGACACCACGTAGAGGACACCTATGACGAGAACGACGAGGAACAGCACGGTGCCTCCCGGGACGGCGCGGCCAGCGGGAGGTACCTACCCATACGGCGGCGCCGGCCCACATCGTCGCGGGTCGGCGCCGGGTGTCGGGCCCTTGGGAGACGGGCGCGCCCAGGCCTCCGCGCGGCCTAGAAGTCGGCGTTGCCCACGGTGCGGGGGTGCGGCAGGACGTCGCGGATGTTGTCGATGCCGGTGAGGTACATCACCAGGCGCTCGAAGCCCAGCCCGAAGCCCGCGTGCTCGCAGGTGCCGTAACGGCGGAGGTCCAGGTAGTAGCGGTACTGCTCGGGGTCCATGCCCAGCTCCTCGATGCGGGCCTGGAGCAGCTCGAGGCGCTCCTCGCGCTGGGAGCCTCCGATGATCTCGCCGATGCCGGGCACGAGGCAGTCCACCGCGGCCACGGTCCTGCCGTCGTCGTTGGCGCGCATGTAGAAGGCCTTGATCTCGCGCGGGTAGTCTGTGACGAAGGTCGGGCGGCGGAAGTGCTCCTCGGTGAGGTAGCGCTCGTGCTCGGTCTGGAGGTCGATGCCCCAGCTCACCGGGTACTCGAAGGTATGGCCGGCGGCCTGGGCCTCCTCGAGGATGCGCACGGCCTCGGTGTAGGTGACCCGGGCGAAGTCCGAGGAGGCCACGTGCTCCAGGCGCTCGCGCAGGCCCTTGTCCACGAACTTGTTGAACATCTCCATCTCGTCGGGGCACGAGTCCACGACCTCGCGGATGACGTACTTGAGCATGGCCTCGGCCACCTCCATGTCGCCCTCGAGGTCGCAGAAGGCCATCTCGGGCTCGATCATCCAGAACTCGGCCGCATGGCGGCGGGTGTTGGAGTTCTCCGCACGGAAGGTGGGGCCGAAGGTGTAGACGTCGCCGAAGCTCATGGCGAAGTTCTCGGCCTGGAGCTGGCCGGACACCGTGAGGTTGGTGGCCTTGCCGAAGAAGTCCTGGCTCCAGTCGACGTCGCCCGACTCCGTGCGGGGCGGGTTGCCCACGTCCAGAGTAGTCACGCGGAACATCTCCCCGGCGCCCTCGGCGTCGCTGGCCGTGATGATGGGGGTGGTCACGTACACGAACCCACGCTCCTGGAAGAAGCGGTGGATGGCGAAGGCGGCCACGGAGCGCACGCGGAACACGGCGCGGAACAGGTTGGTGCGGCTGCGCAGGTGCTGGTGGGTGCGGAGGAACTCGCGCGTGGCGCGCTTCTTCTGCATGGGGTAGTCGGGCGCGCTCTCGCCCAGCACGGTGATGGAGGTGGCCTTGAGCTCGAAGGGCTGCGGGCGGTCGGGCGTGAGGGCCACGACGCCGCTGACGAGCAGGGCGGATCCGGTGCCGCATGCCGCGACCTCGGCGTAGTTGCCCACCTCGCCCACGTTCATGACCACCTGGAGGTCCTTGAAGCAGCTGCCGTCGTTGAGGGTGACGAAGCCGAAGTTCTTCATGTCGCGCACCGAGCGGGTCCACCCGGCCACGGTGACGTCGTGGTCGGCGAAGGCTTGGGGGTCGGCGTAGATCCGGGCGATGGTGGTCCTCTTCATGGGCGGCCTTTCTGGCGTGACGTGCGGGTTTCACGGCCCTCATTGTAGGACGGCGGTGCGCGGCGGGCCGGGGCGCGTGCGACGGACGGCGCGGGCCGGCCGGGACGGGGCGCCCCGCGGTGCCTGGCGGCCCTACTCACCCACCCTCACGGGACGTCCCTCCCGCAGCGACCGGATGGCGCTCTCCACCAGCACGAGCGACATCTTGCCGTCGTGGCCGGTGACCTCCGGCGGGGTGCCTTCGTGGACGCAGCGCACGAAGGCGGCGTCCTCGGCGACGTAGGCCGCCGAGAAGAGCGTGCGCCACGTGGGCATGGAGTCCTCCACCAGCTGGCCGTCGCCGCGGGCGAGCACCACGCTGTTGGCCTGCTGCGTCCCCACGGACAGGTGGCCCGTGGTGCCGAGCACCTCCACGCGGGCGTCGTAGCCGTAGCGCACGTACTGGGAGCCCTCCACCATGCCGAGCACGCCGTTCTCGAACTCGAGGAGGCAGGCGGCGGTGTCGTAGTAGTCGGGGTACTCGTCGGCCATCTCGGGGCTGCGGAAGTTGTGGCCCACGGCGTGCACCCATGCGGCCTCCGAGCCGGCGAGCCAGCGCAGGGTGTCGAAGTCGTGGCTGTTGACCTCGGCCAAAGGGCCGCCGCTGCGGGAGATGTCGTACATCCAGCTCTGGGGCTCGCTGGGGCCGTGGGTGAGCGACTTCACGAGGGTGGGCTCGCCCGCCTCGCCGGCGTCCAGCAGCTCCTTCATGCGGCGGAAGCCCGGGTCGAACCGGCGCATGAAGCCGATCTGCAGCTTCACGCCGGCGGCCTCGCACGCTGCGATCATCTCGTCGCACTGCGCGGGGCTGGCGGCCATGGGCTTCTCGCAGAGCACGTGCTTGCCGGCCGCGGCGGCGGCCAGCACGACGTCTCGGTGGGCGTCCGTGGGCGTGACCACCACGACGGCGTCCACGGCGGGGTCCGCCAGGGCGTCCTCGTAGCGCTCGTAGCAGGCGGGATAGCCGAGCTCCTCGGCGGCCTCGCGCAGGCGGTCGGGGGCCGGGTCGCAGATGGCCGCCAGGCGGGCGCCCGAGACCGAGCCCTTGAACGAGTGGGCGTGGATCATGCCGGCGCGGCCGCAACCGATGACGCAGATTCCGAGGGCGCGGTCCATGGGGGCTCCTTTCGTGCGCGGTCGCGGCGGGATCCCGCGATGTATCCCTTAATACTGGCACGGCGGAACCGTATGCAGGACGTTTTCAGACAATCCACGGAACGGGTGCCCGACGCGGGTGGAGCGGAGATAATTCCTTACCGATGCCTGAAGGCCGGGCCGGGTACACAACGCACGTCTGCTACGACCGACCGGGACCCATGCAAAAGGAGTCGCCATGAACGCCCAAGTCACCCGCGACCGCATCAACGAGCGGCTGCTCACCATCATCGCCTTCATCTTCGCCGCCGCGTACGTGCTGTACTGCGCCATCTTCTGGGGAGGCCAGGTCGCGAGCGGCAACGACGTCGCCGTGCTGGCGGTCTACATCCTCATGCCGCACCTGATCGCCACCGTGGTGGCCTTCGTCCTCACCGCGCTGGCCCTGTTCCTGGGCAGGAGCTGGTGGGACCTGGCCGCCGGCATCGTCTACATCGTGGCCATCTGCTGCTTCCCGGCCTACTGGTTCTTCCTCATCGTGCCATGCGTGCTGTCGTTCTTCGGCTTCTGGCGCATGCGCCGTCGCGAGAAGGCCGCCGCGCCGCAGTTCCAGGGTGTGCTGGACAAGAAGCTCGACGAGCAGTCCGTGGACTCCCCCGACACGGCCATGAAGGAGCTCGTGGACAAGGCGGACGCCGAGGCGGAGGAGAAGGCCGGGTCCGACAGGTAGCGCGGGGCGCCCGGCCCACCTGCCACCTCCTGCGACCGACGGGGTGCCGAGAAGCTACTGGCTTCTCGGCACCTTTTTGTGACTGGAAGAGACGGCAGTCCACGGCGGGGCGCTCGTCTTCCCAAAAAAACCGGTTCCGGGAAGGCTCAAATCCATAAAAAAATAAACTCACCCATTCCCAAAACCGGTTCCGGGACAGAAATCCCCCCCCCAGAACCACTCCTGGGAAGGGGCCTAGGCCCCAACGGAGAAACCAGCTCTTCCCGGAAGCGGTTCCGGGAGCGCCGCGGTCCCGCCGAGACGCCCAACGCGCCCGACCGACGCGGCGCCGCGAGAGCCCGACCGCGGTCGCCGGGTGCGACAATGGGGCCAGCCACCGCGACCTAGGAGCACCCATGAAGTACCTCATCGCCAGCGACATCCACGGCTCCGCCTACTGGTGCGGACGCCTGATGGAGCGCGTCGAGGACGAGCGACCCGACAAGATCCTGATCCTCGGCGACGTCCTCTACCACGGCCCGCGCAACGACCTGCCCCGCGGCTACGACCCCAAGGGGGTCATCGCCATGCTCAACTCCCTTGCGCCCGTCATCGTGGCCGTGCGCGGCAACTGCGAGGCCGAGGTCGACCAGATGGTCCTCGACTTCCCCTGCATGGCCGACTACGCCGAGGTGATCGACCAGGACGGCCGCACCCTCTGGCTCACCCACGGCCACCTGTGGAACCCGGGGAAGCTGCCGCCGCTGCAGCCGGGCAGCGCCTTCCTCTACGGCCACACCCACGTGAAGGTGCTCGAGGAGACCGACGGCGGCATCACGGTCTTCAACCCCGGCAGCGTGTCGATCCCCAAGGACGGCAGCCACTCGTTCGGCATCTACGAGGACGGCCGGTTCCGCTTCGAGCTGCTCGAGGAGGAGTAGGGCCGCCGAGGTGCGACATCGGTCCACAACGAGCGGCCTCGCGTTCGGTGAGTGGGCACGAACCGCTCAGTGAGCGCTTTTCCACACACGGAAGCTCTGTGAGCAGCCAATCTGCTCACTGAAGGGACCAACGTCGCTCACTGAAGAGCCGACCGCCTGTGCCGACCTCCGCCACCGCAAAGGAACCGAGAGAAAAAGGCCCCTCCGCGGAGGGGCCCTTCATCGTGCCGGGATGTCGCGGCAGCCCTAGAACCTGACCTCGGGGGCGTTGCGCACGCTGCTGTCGGTGACGTTGAAGCCGTCCTTGGCCGTGAAGTTGCCGATGCCCGCCACGAGGTTGCCGGGGAAGGTCTGGATGGCCGTGTTGTAGAGGTAGACGCAGTCGTTGTACGACTGGCGCGCGTAGACGATGCGGTTCTCGGTCTCGTCGAGCTGCTGCTGGAGGTTGATGAAGTTGGCCGACGCCTTGAGGTCGGGGTAGCCCTCGGCCACGGCGAAGAGCTGGCGCAGGGCGCCGGTGAGCATGTCGCTCGCCTCCATGGCCGCCTGCGGGGTGGGCGCGGCGGCGACGGCGGCGCGGGCCTCGGTCACGGCCTCGAAGGTGCCACTCTCGTGCTTGGCGTAACCCTTGACGGTCTCGACGAGGTTGGGGATGAGGTCGTTGCGACGCTGCAGGTTGGCGTCGATGTTCTGCCAGGCGTTATCCACGCGGTTGCGCTTCTGGACGATGCCGTTGTAGATGGAGATGCCGGCGACCACCAGCACGACCACGATGACGAGGATGACGATGACGACGACCATGGGTGCTCCTTCCGGAGGGTGACGACGGGCCTGGGGCTCGGCCCGGCGGAACTCTTTCCTGGCGGGGAGAGGGGGATTCCACGTCCCCGCCTCGCGGCGGGTCCGCGGCGGCCTCGGGCCCCCGCCCTCGCCCCCGCACTGCCCACAAGGGGCAGTGCGGCCCTCGCGGGTTCGAACCCCTCCCGCCCGCTCGGCGCTTCCGGGCCCACGCCCACGGCCCGGCGGAACTCTTTCCTGGCGGGGAGAGGGGGATTCGAACCCCCGGGACGTTTGCGCGCCCGGCGGTTTTCAAGACCGCTGCATTCGACCGCTCTGCCATCTCCCCGGGTCCTGTTATCCTACCGCATATCCCCAAGATTCAAACCGAAAGGTTGCCTGTGGACGTTTCCGCAGCTCGCACCCAAGACGAGAAATACATGATGCTTGCGTTGGCAGAGGCGTCGAAGGCCGCCGAGGAGGGCGAGGTGCCCATCGGCGCCGTCGTGGTGTGCGACGGCGAGGTCGTGGCGGCGGCGCACAACCGCCGCGAGACCGACCGCGACCCCAGCGCCCACGCGGAGTTCTCGGCCATGACGTCCGCCGCGGCGGCGCTGGACCGCTGGCGGCTCACCGGCTGCACCGTGTACGTGACCCTGGAGCCCTGCCTCATGTGCGCCGGCCTCATGGTCAACGCGCGGGTGGACCGCTGCGTCTTCGGTGCACCGGACCCCAAGGGCGGCGCCGTGGGGACCCTCTACGACGTGAGCGGCGACCCGCGCCTCAACCACGCCTTCGAGGTCCGCGGCGGCGTGCTGGAGGAGGAATGCGCCGCCCTGCTGCGGGAGTTCTTCCGCGCACGCCGGAAGGCGGCCAAGGCGGCCCGACGCGCGACGGAGGCGGCGGGCCGCCTTGGCGACGGCACCGTCGGACGCGCCGGTCCGGACGCTTCCTGACCCGCCGGTCCGGACGCCGCCCGACCCGCCGGTCCCGACGTCCGGAGCCCCTCCCCCGCCTCCGAACCTGAACGCGGCTGAGGGCGCCCCTCTCGGCACCTGAACGCGATCAGGGGCGGATTTCGCATGCCTGAACGCGGCTGAGGGCGACTTCCGGCGGTTTTGCCTGCAGGAAGTCGCCCTCAGCCGCGTTCAGGTGCCGAGAGGGCAACGGGCCGCCGGGAGGGGCCGCGGCCGCGGGCCGCCCCCTACACCACCTGGAAGATCAGGAAATCAAGGTAGTGGGTCTCGGGGATACCCCAGACGATGGGGTGGTCGGGGGCCTGCTGGCGCTCCTCCACCTGGCGGAGCTGCACGTTGGCGTCGTGGGCGGCCTGGGCGATGGCGGCCTTGAGGCGGTCGGCGTCCATGAAGTGCGAGCAGCTGCACGTTGCCAGGTAGCCGCCGCGGGGCAGCAGGCGTAGGGCCTGGTTGTTGATCTCGCGGTAGCCGCGGGCGGCGGCCGAGACGTTCCTGCGGCTCTTGGTGAAAGCCGGCGGGTCGAGCACGATGAGGTCGAAGGGCCCGCCCTCCTCGGCGCGGCGGCGTTTGTCGGCGATGAGGGAGTCGAGGTACTCGAAGACGTTGGCGCAGGT
>ERZ808035.664-NODE-664-length-26555-cov-8.603331_pt1 | contig 26555 bp, 28 predicted proteins | sample MGYA00380189_ERZ808035 | MGnify/ENA primary metagenome ERZ808035 (study PRJEB31490, sample SAMN06133407) | mouse gut metagenome | isolation source: M5_1 | host: mice | place: China: Chengdu | collected 2015-05 ...
GTTTGCTGCCTGCGCTCTGTACTTCTTGTCCTTTGCACACATCCGCTTCCCTTCTCAAGGTGTTTTGCTCAACTCTCTATGTATGGTATATATTTTTGGTAAACTCTGGTATCAACATAACATATCATTATACGAATGTCAACAATAATTTTCATGGATAAGAAAATGAAAACATAAACTTGTAGAATGAATGTTTTCGGTGGTTGCTAAAATCTGAAAATATGGTACAATAATAACCGTCGCATTCCTTTGGAAGGCGCGGATTGAAATATGGATAAGAAGATGAAAGCAAGGCCCCCCCCAAAGCATTTGAGAGTATCAAGTGCTTTGGGGGCGCGCTCTTTTAAAGAATAATCGTTCTTGCTTCAATTTCCATAATCAACCCGGTGTTTTCCTGGTAGAGTGACAGATCGGTCAGCACACCGCTCCCGTCCTCCAGAAGCTCCAGGGCACCCGCACGGTTCAGCGACCGGAAATGATCGGGATAGACAGATACACTGTACTGCCCCAGTTTACGGAAAAGGGATCGGGAGTGCTCACCGGAGCGGAGACGGGCTGCCAGATCCTCACCGTCCCCCTGGGGGATGTAGACTGTACGGGTATTTTCCTGGATGAGATGGAACCGCTCAGCCACTGTCTGAAAGGGAAGCCTGTTCCAGGTATCCTCCATCAGGGCCAGGATTCCCTGCTGATCCTGACCCTTTTTGCCGGTCAGACCCAGGAGTTCGTCAAAATAACAGGTAATTGCCTCCGGGCTGTCAGGGCGTTCTGTGTGATCCAAGGCCTGCCGCCCTGCGTCGATATTGCGGCGAAAGAGTTGCGGCGGCGGGGTTTCAGCGCGGAAGATGGTGACGATGCTCTCCTCTGGAGAGCCTTTTCCCTCTCGGTTGCAGCGTCCTGCTGACTGGAGGATTGAGTCCAGACCGGCTTCCTCCCGGAACACCGCCGGGAAATCCACATCCACCCCGGCTTCGATGAGAGAGGTGGATATCACCCGGCAGGGAAGCCTATTGATCAGGCGCTGGCGGATTTCGGACAGTATCTTTTTCCGGTGAGCAGGGTACATGAGTGTGGAGAGATGGAAGGCACCCTCCTTATCCAGCAGGCCGTAGAGTTCCTGGGCGGTTTTGCGCCGGTTGACCACACAAAGGACTTGGGGGAGCCTGTTGAGGCGTTGGGCCAGTTCCTCGGAGCCCAGGACACCCTCCCGCCGAAAGGTGACTCGTTGAAAAATGGATTCACGGTAGGTCCCCGCAGGACAGAGCTCCACCGGGGGTGTGTCTGGTAAAAACTCCTGAAAGAGGGCGCCCAGGGAGGGCTGAGTGGCGGTACAGAGGACGGCGGAGGCCTGATAGTGCCTGACCAGCTGGGCAATCGCAAAAATGCATGGTCGGAGATAGGGCACGGGGAGCATCTGTGCCTCGTCGAAGATAATAACGCTCCGGGCCAGATTGTGGAGTTTGCGGCATTTGGAGGAGCGGGCCGCGAACAGGGATTCAAAAAACTGTACGGCGGTTGTTACCACTACAGGCATATCCCAGTTCTCTGTGGCCTTGGCCAGCCGGACCGTCTGTGGATCGGCGTTTTCAGTCAGATCATACAGCATCCCCGAATGATGTTCCAGCACGTTGTCCCCGCCTAAAATATCCCGAAAGACCTGGGCGTTCTGCTCGATAATAGAGGTATAGGGCAGAACATAGACTACACGCTGCAGGCTCTGGGCCCTGGCATGGCGCAGGGCAAAGGCCAGAGAAGCCACTGTTTTTCCGCTGCCTGTGGGCAGGGTGAGGGTAAACAGCCCGGGAACCTGGAGTTCCCCCTGTTTTATGCAGCGGCTTAACAGGGCACGGCGCTGTTCATTCAGCGGGTTTTTGGGAGGATGCCACTTGGCGATGTGTGCCTGGAGCTTTTGATCCAGCGCCTCCATGGGGTCGCCGCCGTCCCGGACAGAGCCTCCGTCCATAAATTCCTCGGTGTCCAGAAAATCGGCGTCCACCAGACAGGAGTAGAGCATCCTGGTAAAAAACATTTCTTCGGAAAGGCTGGAAAGTCCGGAGGGAGGGGGAACGGCGGGAAGCGTAAGTTCCTCTTTCCAGGCGTCATAGGGCTCCAGCCTGCCGGCTGCCGCCCTGTTCATTCGACCGCAGAAAGTGCCCTGGTCAGAGTTGTCCGTCCGACCGCCTCCGTCAGGCAGACCTCCGTGGTGTCCCGCTGCGGCGAATGCGGCAGGCAGCTGTCCCAGCTTTGCACACTCCCACGCCCCGGCTGTGGCGTGGTCCACCCGGATGTCAGAACCATTGATTCGCCGCTGGAATGCGTCAGAATACTTTCCGATGTCGTGAGCCAGCCCAGCCAGCCGTCCTTGTTCCTCGGCACCGAACGCGGAAGAAAAGCGGGCGCATAGTTCGGCCGTTGCGTTCAGATGCTCCAAGACCGTCTGCTTCCTCTGATCTTCCGATCGGTGAGCCAAATAGACTTTTTCCATTTTTCCACCTCTCCAACTGGCAGTTTATTTTGAGCATGTTCATGTAAGACGGACAAATGGTTTTTGGGCAATTTTTCATCGGATATGCGGGGAAAATGCAGATATGCCGCCATGTGTCAAAAGATTTAATGATGCGGGAAAAAATGTCGGAAAGCCCTGCACCTGGGCCTGTGTGAACACGCCCCAGAAGGACTGTATACAATGTATCTCTTTCTGTACTTCTGAATCTTATTATATATGATTTGTTAATAATGTCAATTAACTGTGCGACCGGAGAATAATTATTTATATATTTTGAACATGTTGAGCGCAATGATTTTGCTTTCTGCACAGCCGGGATCTGTATTGCCGGAAATCGGAAGTTTCCCATCAATGCAGCGGCTTTTACAAGCCCTGATGACAGGATTCCCTCCTTATATGAGATTGCATCGGGCCGAAAGCCGTGATATAATACACTCCGTATCGACATATTAAGGAGCGTTGCCATGACTACCCGGGAATTTCAGGAGAAGTCCCCCCTGCGGATTTTTCTCTCTTATTTTAAACCCCATCGGCGGCTGTTTATTATGGATCTCGCCTGTGCGCTGATGATTTCCCTCATTGACCTAGCGTTCCCCTATGTCTCCCGATGGTGTATGTACCGGCTGCTGCCGGAGAGTGCCTATAAGACCTTTTTTGCGGTGATGGCGGTGGTGCTGGCCGCATTTGTCCTGCGGGCAGTGCTGACCTATGTCATCTGCTACTGGGGCCACACCTTCGGCATCCTGGTGGAGGCGGACATCCGGCGGGACCTCTTCCGCCACATGCAGGAGCTGAGCTTTGATTACTTTGACCGCAACCGCACCGGCCAGCTGATGAGCCGCCTGACGGCGGATCTCTTCGACATTACGGAGTTGGCCCACCACGGCCCGGAGGATATCTTTATCTCCGGCGTTACCATTTTGGGCGCACTGGTTGTGATGTTCACCATCCAGTGGCGGCTGGCACTGGTGATTGCCGTGATTCTGCCCGTCTTTTTTGCGGTGGTCTGGGTCTGCCGCCGCTCCATGCAGGAGGCCTCCGCCAGGGTGAAGCAGCGCACCGCTATCATCAATGCGGATATTGAGTCCGGGCTCTCCGGCATCCGCACGGCCAAGGCTTTTGCCAACGAGGAGGCGGAACTGCGTAAATTTGAGACCTCCAACGACAGCTTCAAAACCTCCAAGCGGGCCTTTCACAAAGCTATGGGGCGCTTCAATGCGGTGATGGAGTTCTTTCTCTGCATTCTGTCCGCAGCGGTCATCGCCGCCGGCGGCCTATTGATTATGCGGGGGCAGATGGACGTTGTGGATCTCATCACGTTCAGTTTGTATATCACCACCTTTGTAAATCCCGTCCGAAAGCTCTCTACCTTTGCGGAGATGTTTGCCAACGGTGCGGCGGGCCTGGGCCGCTTCATAGAGCTGATGCGGGAGGAACCCGCCATGCAGGACGCGCCGGACGCCAAGGTGCTGGGCCGGGTGGCGGGCAGCATTGACGTGGATCATGTCAGCTTTGCCTATCGGGACGATCTGGCTGTCCTACACGATGTGGATCTCCATATCCGCCCCGGTGAGACTGTGGCGGTGGTGGGGCCCTCCGGCGGCGGAAAGTCCACCCTCTGCCAGCTGATTCCCCGCTTTTATGACGTGACGGAGGGGGCGATCTGCATTGACGGGGTCGACGTGCGGGATGTGACGCAGGAGTCTCTGCGGCAGAATGTGGGCGTGGTGCAGCAGGATGTGTTTTTGTTTGCCGCCAGCATTCTGGAGAATATCCGCTATGGGCGGCCCGGCGCCACGGAGGAGGAGGTGGCGCAGGCGGCAAAACTGGCGGAGATTTATGACGACATCGTCGCCATGCCCGACGGATTCAACACCTATGTGGGAGAGCGGGGGGCTCTGCTCTCCGGCGGACAGAAGCAGCGGATCTCCATTGCCCGTATCTTTTTGAAGAACCCGCCGGTGCTGATCTTGGACGAGGCCACCTCCGCCCTGGACAGCGTGACGGAGGCCAGACTCCAGGAGGCCTTTGAGAAGCTCTCCCGGGGCCGCACCACCATCATCATCGCCCATCGCCTCTCCACCGTCCGCAATGCGGACCGCATTGCCGTGGTGGAGGAGGGCCGCATCGCCGAGCTGGGCTCCCATGAGGAGCTGATGGCGAAGGACGGGGCCTACGCCGCTCTGGTCCGCACCCAGGAGCTGCGCCATGGATAAGGGGCAGCTGCTGGACCGCTTGGGGGCGGCGGGGGAGGAGCGCCTGCTTCTTGCGAAGATTCTGGATCGGGCGGAACAGGCCCAAAATCGCAACATTCCCACCGCCACAGATTTTCTGAGTCCCGCCCAGCTGGCCCAGGCCGGGGACCTCCTGCGTCTGGCGGGCTTCCCCGAGACAGGGTATACCGCCCTGGGGGGCTACGAGGGGGCGGAGCGCCGGCTGCTTCTCTTCCTGCCGGACTGGCTGGAGAGAGAGGACGCGGAGAGCCAGAGCCCTATCCGGTGTCTCCGGGCTGTTTTCAGAGAGGAATATCAGCTGACCCACCGGGATTTCCTGGGCAGCCTCATGGGCGTGGGGATCGTCCGGGAGAAGGTGGGGGACATCCTGGTGGGGCCGGACAGCGCCGATCTCATCGTGCTGGACACTGTGGCAGATTTTTTGCTGCAGAGCTGGGACTCCGCAGGGCGGGCTCGTCTGTCCGTCTCTTCCATTGAGCCGGAAAACCTCCATATTCCGGCGGCGAGCTGCAAGGAGGTGCGGGACACGGTGTCCTCCCTGCGGCTGGACGCAGTGGTGTCCTCCGGGTTTCATATGGCCCGGGGCAAAGCCGCCGCCCTCATTGAGAGCGGCAGAGTGCAGGTGAACTGGCGGGAGTGCGTGAAGCCGGACAAGCTTCTCTCGGCGGGGGACACGGTCTCCGCCCGGGGCTTTGGGAAGTTTGAGCTCAGCGAGGTGGGCGGCGTGACAAAGAAGGGCCGCACGTCCATCGTGCTGAAAGTTTACGTTTGAGGAGGATGGGACATGCTGGAATATGCGTTTGAGACCATTGCCGCGGACCGGGGCTTTTTTGTGGGCAAAACCCTGGGCCATCAGGAGGCCATTCTCCGCCGGGCGGCGGAGGGCTGGCGTTATGCAGGGTGGATTCCCGCACGGCAGGTCAACGGAGGCGTTACGGACATTGACCTGGTATTTGAGCGGGAACAGGGAGGACAGGCGTGAAACAGGAACAGATCGACCGCATCAACGTCCTGGCCCGGAAGGCCAAGACCCGGTCGGGGCTGACGGAGGCGGAAAAGGAGGAGCAGGCCGTCCTCCGCCGGGCCTATATCGACTCGGTACTGGGGAATCTCAGGGGCCAGCTGGACAATACCGTCATCGTGGACGAGAAGGGGCACAGGCGCAGGCTGAAAGAGCGGAAAGAGGGGGAGTGAGCGGTGGCGGACAAGAGAAAGAATCATCAGGATGACAGCTGGTTTTCCTGGGCGCTGATCATCTTTCTTTTCGTGGTGGGAGCCTGGCCCGTGGCGCTGCTGTTTTTGTTCATCAAGCTCTTCGGGGACGACGAAAAGAGGGAGCGGACGGCGCCGCCGCCCCTGCAAAAGCCCGCCCAGTCCCAGGGAAGGCAGCCCCTGGTAAAGCCGGGGCTGGCGGGCCAGGCGGGGGCCGCCCCGCACCGGCAGACGAAAGCCGCCAAAGGGATGAAAAAGATCACCAAGTCCCCGCAGACAAAGAAATCCACCGCCCGGTGTCTGGAAATCGTGGGCGGTGTGCTGCTGATAGGCGGGGCGGTTTCCGCTGGATTTGCCATTGAAGATGCCCTCAGACTCTCCTCGCTTGAATTTGTATGGACGCTGGAGTTGCTCCGGGCCTTGGCGGCCATGATGGCAGGCGAGGCACTGCTGGCTAAGGGCGTCTTTATGGAAGGGGCTCTGAAGCGGTACAGCAGGTATCTCCTGGTCATGGGGGACCGGGAGGCCGTGCCCATCGACGAGCTGGCCCGGACCCTGGGCTACTCGGAGCGGCGAGTGGAGAAGGACCTGGAGAAGATGATCGACAAGGGCTACTTCGGCGGGAGGGCCTATCTGAATGTGGAGCTGGGTTATCTGTTCCGCTCCGACGGTGCGGGAGAGGCGTTCCGCCAGAAGTTCGAGGAGGCCGTCCAGGAAGAGGCGGCGAAAACCACAGAGGGACCTAAAGAGCCCCCCAGGGAGACGGAGGAGGGCTATTCCGGCATCCTGCGGAACATCCGCCGGGCCAACGACCGCATTGCGGATCCCATTCTCTCCGCAAAGATTGACCGGCTGGAGGAGATCACGGCGAAGATCTTCAAGGCCGTGGAGGAGGATCCCAGGAAAAAGGACCGCATCGGCACCTTTTTGAACTACTACCTGCCCACCACCCAGAAGCTGCTGGACTCCTACGCCCAGTTTGAATCCGCCGGGGTGGAGGGGGAGAACCTGCGCCAGGCCAAGGCGCGGATTGAGAGCACCATGGACGCCATCGTCAGGGGCTTTGAGCACCAGCTGGACGAGCTGTACAAAGCCGACGCCCTGGACGTGGACAGCGACATCCGGGTGATGGAGCATATGCTCCGCCGGGACACCGCCACCACGGAGGACGACTTCGGTCTGGGCGGCGGCACGGCCGTGGAGCACCGGGAGGAGACATGAAGGGGCGGAAGTTTGTAATTCCGGCGGCACTGGCGTTGCTGATGGCGCTGGCTGTTGCCCGGGGCGGCAGAGAGAAAGGGTCTGTCACCGTGACACTGAACGGGAAGGAGGCCCCGGTGACACTGGCGGAGGACGAACACGTCTGGCTGACGGTGGATCCTGCCTCTGTCACGAACACAGAGGCGGCAATCACTCTGCACAAACAGGGAATTTCCCGGATCGGATATGGAGATCCCTTTTATATTGCGCGAAAAGCGCATTATAACAGTCGGGAGTGGAAAGAAGTTCCCTGGCGGGGTGATGAGGAACCGGACTGGTGGGCGTTTTTGACGATCGTGGGATTTTGCCCGGACGGTGGCCCGGAGACGGAGCGACAGCAGGGCCACTGGGACATGGAGACCGAGATGCAGGCAGACTGGGCGGATATCTACGGCACTCTGGAGCCGGGGGAGTATCTGTTCGTCAAGGAGATCATAGACCCGGAGAACCGCTCTGCCGGGCGGTACATCGGGGCGGCTTTTACCGTGAAATGAGCGTGGAAGAGGCGCGGGGGAATCTCCCCCGCGCCTCTTTGCGCCGTACTCAGTATTTCTTCTCCAGCCGCCGGTAGAAGTACACCCCCGCCCCGTACTGGACGATGAGGTACGCCGCCAGAAACAGGATCATCAATCGGGCGTTCTCCACAATCTCCAGCGAGCCCAGCACGCCGAACACCATGATGGACAGGGCGCACAGAACCATCCCCAGCAGCCAGGCGTACCGCCCGGAGCGGTCCCGGAGCATGGCCTTCCGCTCGTCCCGCAGCTCAATCTGCTCCTGTTCCTGCCGTTCCCGGTATGCCTCCCGGTTCTCCGGTCGGGTCCATTTTCGGTATCGGATCAGCTGCATGGCGCCGGAGCTCAGCATTCCTGCGCCGAAGCCCACGCAGAGACTGCTGAGACGGGTCTCCCACAGCAGTCCGGCCGACAGAAATGCCAGCCCCAGAAGAGCGTAGACCAGACCGCTCCAAAAGTTACTCTTTTTCATTAAAACCGCTCCTCTCATGGATGAAGATCTCCTCGATGGGCAGGCCGAAGAAGTCCGAGAGCGTAAAGGCCAGCTCCAGCGAGGGGTTGTACCTGCCGTTTTCAATGGAGCTCACCGTCTGCCGGGACACCCGGATAGCCCGGGCGAAATCCTCCTGGTTCAGTCCCCGGGCCTTGCGCAGCTGCTCCACTCTGTTTTCCATTGGACCGCCTCCTCAAAAATGTAAAGGATCCTTTACCATATTTATATCATAGATAGGCAGAGATGTCAAGTTTCCTTTACAAAGAATGCGGTTGTTTTTTTACCTGCGGTGTGGTATGCTTCTATTTGAAAATCATTCTCAAATTTGAAAGAGGGATTGTGATTGAAACGGATTGCTGCGCTGGCGCTGCTGTGCGCCTTTTTACTGACGGCCTGCGCTCCGGCGAGCCGGGAGCCGGCGGACCCGGAGAAGCCCCGGGTGGTGGCCACCATCTTCCCGGCCTACGACTTTGCCAGGGCTGCCGCGGGGGAGCTGGCGGAGGTGAGGCTGCTGCTGCCCCCCGGGGCGGAGAGCCACTCCTATGAACCCACGCCCGCAGATATCCTGGCGGTGCGGGACTGTGACCTCTTTGTGTACCTGGGGGGTGAGTCGGACCACTGGGTGGATACCATTCTGGACAATATCGATTTTCAGGGCCGCGCCCTGCGGATGGTGGACTGTGTGGAGCTGCTGGAGGAGGAGACCCGGGAGGGAATGCAGACACTGCCCGGCCACAGCCATGAGGAGCACGGCGGCCACGGGCATGGAGAGGTGACGGAGATGGACGAACACGTGTGGACTGCGCCCCGGAATGCCGCCGCCATCACCCGGACAGTGGGGGAGGCGCTGGCGGCGGCAGACCCGGGGCACGGGGGGGATTACCGTTCCAATGCAGAGAATTACGCCGCCCGGATTGAGGAGCTGGACGGGGAGTTTTCCGCTTTTTTCGGCGGCCTGGACCGCCGGACCATGGTCTTTGGAGACCGCTTTCCCCTGCGCTATTTTGCGGAGGCCTACAACTTGGACTACTATGCCGCCTTTCCCGGCTGCGGGGCCCAGACAGAGCCGTCGGCGGCCACAGTTGCCTTTTTGACGGAGAAGGTGGAGGCGGAGGGGCTGCGTACGGTCTGGTATATCGAATTTTCCAACCATCTGGTGGCGGACAGTATTGCCGAAGCTGCCGGGGCCACCACCGCCATGCTGCATACGTGCCACAATGTCTCCCGGGCAGAGCTGGAGGCCGGGGCCACCTATCTCACGCTGATGGAGGGAAACCTGGAGGCTCTGCGATCCCATATGCGTTAAAATTTCGACAAGATTTTTCTTGCCTCCGGGCACTGTTTCCCCTATAATAGAGGGTGGTAGACAACAGTGAGAGAGGGGAAACGGCGTGCAGAATCGCTATGAGAAAATTTTTCCCGGCACAATAGCTGTCGCGGGGATTATCATTCTGCTGGGTATCCTGCTGGATGATCCCGGGAATATCCCTGTGGGGCTGTATCGTATTGTCACCATGCAGGATTTGCTGATTACGGACTATGTAGCCATTGGCGGCGTAGGTGCGGCGCTGGTGAATTCCGGATTGGTGATGGTGCTCTCCATCTGCCTGATTAAGGTGTCCAAGGATCCCTTTAACGGCTTTACCATGGTGGAGATGGGCCTGATGGCTGGTTTTTCCCTGTTTGGAAAGAATATATTCAATATTTGGCCCATTATATTGGGTACCTGGCTGTATGCCAAGTACCAGAAGGAACCCTTTTCCAAGCACGCCTCCGTGGCGCTGCTGGCCACGTCTCTGGCGCCTCTGGTCAGCTATATGGCCCTTGGCAGTGTTCATGCGAGCCTTCCCCTGGGGATTTTTACCGGTGTTGTCATTGGTTTTATCCTGCCTTCGCTTTCCGCCTATACCTACAAGGTTCAAAATGGCATGAACCTCTACAACATGGGGTTTGCCTGCGGATTGTTTGCTATGATGATCGTGCCCATCCTCACTGCATTTGGAGATCACCCGGACTCTGCTATGTATTGGGCCACGGAGTACAACGCCACGTTTGCCATCATCCTGGGGATTATCTGTGCGGTTTTTATCCTCACGGGGCTTTTTGGCTCGGGAATGCCCTTCTGGGCGGTGTGGGCCGGATACCGCCGGCTGCTGTCCACTACCGGGCGGGCCCCCAGCGATTATCTCCGCATGTTCGGCGCGGGGCCTGTGCTGGTGAATACCGGGATCAACGGGCTTTTGGGAATGGGATATGTGTTTCTGGTGGGCGGGCAGCTGAACGGCCCCACCCTGGGCGGGATATTCACCATTATGGGGTTTTCCGCCTTTGGCAAGCACATCCGCAATATCACTCCGGTGATGCTGGGGGTGGCGCTGGGGGCCTACGGGATGCACTATACGCCGGACTACCCGGCCCTGCAGCTGGCAGGGCTGTTCGGAACCACCCTGGCCCCCATCTCCGGGCACTTTGGCTGGCCGTTTGGGATTTTGGCGGGCTTTATTCACTCGGCGCTGGTTCTCCAGACCGGCGGCCCTGTGGCGGGGCTGAACCTCTATAACAACGGATTTTCCGGCGGATTGATTGCCATTGTCCTCTATCCCACAGTCACGGCCATTGCCCGCCGCCGCAATCCCAAACTGCGGGATCAGGATTACTATGATTTGTTTGAGGAGAGCGATCCCATCGATGTCTCCCGCTGGCGCACCTCCCAAATCGAGGAGGAGCGGATGGAGGAGCCTTTTGCGGAGCAGGAGGCCGGAGCGGGGGATGAGGACTCTGCCGTGTAGTGGAATCTCCGGCAGGGTGAAAATTGCGGAATGGAGGCGGGAGCTGTACGCGGCTTCCGCCTTTGCTGAGGGAGCATCCAATTTACGGTTTTATTGTGGGGGAGACGGTCAGAGAGTGGGGAGCAGTTCCCGAAAATAATGAGGAAAAGCGGGGAGCACAGGACAGGGCGGAGGACGCAGGCGGGCCGGCGCCCGTCAAGGACAACTGCGCAGCCGTTGGCGGCTCTGCCGCCTTACGGATGCGGCGTCCCCTTTACGGGGGCTGCGCAGCCGTTGGCGGCTCTGCCGCCTTACGGATGCGGCGTCCCCTTTACGGGGGCTGCGCGGCCGTACCATTCCCCAACCGCTGGATTTTTCTCAGTATTTTTGAGAATTGCGCTAGACATCAGAGTTTACAATTGCCGGCGTCTGCATCGCGTATTGAGGAATCAGATGCCATTGGGCGGAAGGGAAAGCCATGTGCTGCGAAGCACGGGGCTGGCATAGGTGGCGTCAACACGGGGTTGAATCCTTTATCTATATGTTTTGTACTCTGATTTTGAAGCGTTTGCGCTTAGTCAGCAATACCCGGAGCCCGAAGACGAAAGAGCAGCTACTCCTTGAAACGCAAGAGCTGCAGGCAAAGAACGGCCCTGTCCGATCCGAACAATTGGCAACAATTTGTTCAGATCGGGCAGGGCCGTTCAGACGTTTAAATCTGCACCGTCCCATCCTGGCCGTGCGTCTGGAAGAAAGGGACTGCCGCGTCGCCCCTTCTCATAAAGAGCAGGCCGAATGAGCCCGGGCCACAGTTGCTTGCAATGGACGAAGATGCCTTTTGCAGGTAGACCCGTTCAAACGGACAATATTGCCGCACCAGGTTTTGGATGTACTGGAGCTTCTTTTCATCCATTCCGGAATAGGTGATGGACAGGATACGCCGGTCGATGTTTTTGACGTCCTGAAGCGTCTTCCTGATATACTTTTTTGCCGCGTGCAGGAAGTTGCCTGTCTCCACGCGGCTGACCACCATCCGGCTCTTTTTCAGTACAAGCACCGGATGCAGCAGCAGCGCGTCGCAGAGGACCTCGATGTGTTTCGGTATCCGCCCGGACCGGCACATAATATGGGTGGTGTTGATAATGAAAGCGGAGGAAATGAAACGCTCCATCCGTCTCACCGAGTCCAGGATATCCTCCTTCGCGGCGTGGTGCTCCGCCATATAGGCTGCGCACAGCACCGCCAGGCCCATGCTGCTGGAGAGATGCCCGGAGTCGATCACCGTGACGTTTTCAAAGGACTTCGCCGCCTCCAGGGCGTTCTGATACCCCTCGCTGACGTGTCTTGCCATTGTAATGTGAATGACGTTCTGAGCCTCTGTCAGTTTTTCCGCGAAGAACCTCTCGTAATCCTCCACATCGGGAGGCTGGGAATAGCCCCTCCGCCCTTTGGAAATATGCGCCAGCAGCTCATCGGGATTCAGCTCCTGCCCATCCAGGAAGCGCCCCTCGTCCGTGCAGACATAATAGGGGCATACGGAAATGCCAAACTCCTTTTTGAGGGATTCCGGCAAGTCGCACACGCTGTCTGTCGTGACCAGGATGAAGCGCCTCTGGGTCTGCTCGAAAATCAGGATATCTTTTTCGATGTCCGCCTGGCGGTCCCCCTCCTCGTTCAGCTGTATCAGCCCCTTTGGAAGGATGCTCAGTACAGCCGCTTCCAGCAGCGCACCGCTGACCGGCTTGGCGAGATACCCGCTGAAGCCCTCCTTGCGGTAGAGGAGCTGGTTGTCGCTGCCCGCGTTGGCGGTCAGCGCGACGACGGGCGTATCCTGGCACAGTCCGCCCGGCTGCACGCGCAGAGCGTGGAGGCATTGGATTCCGTCCATCTCCGGCATCAGGTGGTCCATGAGAATGCAGTCGTAATGATGGTTTTGCGTCAGCGTCAGGCACTGGGCCCCGCTGAAAGCCGTGTCGATCTGGATCTTTGTCGCCGACAACAGCTTGCGTACCACCATCAGATTCATATCGTTGTCGTCCACCACAAGGATATGCGCGTCCGGGGCCTCAAAGCTCTGCCGGTACGTCTCCCCGTCACGGGCGCGTGCACGGGTGGCCGGTGTGAACGTCCCCAGCTCTTTGCCGTCAATGATATCCTGATCCAGCCTGACGATGAACTTCGAGCCCTTGGTATAAACGCTGTTGACGCTGATCTCGCCGCCCATCAGCTCCACCAGCTGCTTGACAATGCTCAGCCCCAGCCCGGTCCCTTCGATATAACGGTTTTTTTCCTCATCCACCCGGCGGAAGGCATTGAAAATGTAAGGAATATTTTCCTTCTTCACCCCCTGCCCGGTATCTTCTACGGAGTACCAGACGCGTACCCGGTTGACCGCCAGGCGTTCACTCCGGACCGAGAGGGTGACAGAGCCTTCGCTGGTGTATTTCACCGCGTTGTTCAGCAGATTGATCAAGATCTGCTTGATGCGGACCTCGTCCCCGCAGAGCATACTTGGAATGGAAGAATCAATATGGAGCTTAAACTCCAGGCCCTTTTCCTTTGCTTTGACCCATATCATGTTGACAATCTCCGAAAAGAGGGCGCCCGTCTCATACGAGACGTTGACGATCTCCATCTTCCCGGATTTGATCTTGGAGATGTCCAGGATGTCGTTAATCAGCGAAAGCAGCAGCTTGCTGGCCCCCTGGATGTTTCTGGCGTTTTCCGCCACTTCCTCCGAGATATTCTCCCGCAGGATGATCTCGTTCAGCCCGATGATCGTGTTAATGGGTGTGCGAATCTCATGGCTCATACTGGAGAAAAAATGGTTTTCTGCCCGGTTTAACTCCTCAATCTCTTTTTTCTGCCGTTGGGAGAGGGCGTTTTCCTCCTCATACATCCTGCTCAGGAACAGGAGCAGCACGCTGGTGAGCAGTCCCACCATAATCATGGAGAACGCGGAATCGAACAGGGCGTTGTGGTGGACGTTGGGCACGGCGAGCTCCGGGTGATAAAAAGCGACACCGTAGCACAGCAGCGTCTCCGCCGTACACAAGCCGAAGAATATGATCCTGCGCTTCCCGTTCAAGGTGATGCAGACGTAAATAAAGCAGAGGACAAACCACTCCGGTACGCCGCTGTAAAATCCACCTGCGGAAAAAAAGGTGATGGGGAACAGGACCAGCAGCAGTATTGCGATGGCCGTGGCTCCCGCGTGAATACGCTGCTTGCGGATGCTGAGTCTCACGATCAGCGACATCGCGGCGAGGCTCACAACCAAAAGCACGATATTCAACGAGCTCCTGCCCATGGGAAGGGTGAACGTGATGGCAATCATGCAGATACCCGTCACAATGCGGAACATACGCTCGCGCAGGCCGATTCTGTGATCGGCGATGATCTCAAACCATTTTTTTATCACGAAGTCTTCTACCCCTCAGAACTTGGTATTTATTACTTCCGGAGCGAAAGGCCGAAAGCAATATATGCCATGTTTTGCGGCTGCCGCCGTTTAGAGCGGCGAGCAAAACGGCTCAAATCAGATATTATTTCCGGGCTTAGGGCATTTTTCAAACAAGACCTAAAAATCCGGAAATAATAAAACCCCCGGAAAGCCCTATTGTCCGGCAATGCGCGCACAGAGCTCTTCGTACGCTTGCATCAACGGGGAGTGGTGCGCGCGGATATAGCCCACGTCGCCTGCTTTTCCCGCCTGCTCCAGGTTCTTTGCCTGGGCCGAAAACGCTTCCGCACCGATGGTCAGGGAGGTGCTTTTCAGCGCGTGGATCTTCACCGCGTAGTCCGTCCAGTTGGCACTTTCATAGAAGGAGGCGATCTCCGCCCGCTTCTCCGCGCCTTGAGCACAGAACATCCGTAGCATTTCCCGGTAAAACTCCTCGTCACCGGCACAGTAGTCCAGTCCCAGCTCCACATTGACGCCGGCTTCGGCAAGCCGGTCATAGGGGAGCGCCGGGCTTTCACCCTCCGGCAGGACGGCTGCCGGGGCTTTCAGGCCCTCCGCTGCGGAAGCGGGCTCCGCGCCGCACACCGGCGCACCGGCGCCGGACTTTGTGCTGTACTGGATGCGGCTTTGGGGCAGCACCCTTCGCAGCACCCGTTCCAAGACGGTGCGCTCAATGGGCTTGGGGATAAATTCTGTAAATCCCTCGCTGCGGAACATCTCTCTGGCGCCGCTGACCGTGTTGGCCGTCAGCGCAACCACCGGCAGATCCTGATACATACCGTTCCGGAGCTCGCGGATCCTTTTCAGGGTCTCCACACCGTCAAACCCCGGCATCATGTGGTCCAAAAAGATGATATCATAGGAAACGCTGCCGCACAGCTCGATTGCTTCCCGTCCACTCAGACAGGTATCCACCTGGATCCCATAGCTTCCCAAAACGCCCTTGGCAACCACGAGGTTCATCTCCTCGTCGTCTACTGCCAGAGCGCGGACGCCCGTGCAGAGGAAGGGCTTCCGACCCACGGCCTGGTCTTCCGCGAACCCGCGCTCTCCCATCTCCCCGTTCAGCAGATTTGCGACGGAAAGCGCGGAAAACGGCTTGTGAATGACAAGCAGGCGGCTGCCGCTGTCGAGGGCAAACTCCTTCTCCGCAATCAAAACGACCCGGAGCTTGCCTGCCAGATCCTCATAATACGCCGGGTTCTCCAGATATTCCGCCTGGGCGATAAATACATGGGTCAGTTTTTGGCTGCGCTGCAATTTGAGCAGGGCCTCAAAATTGTGTGCCTGATGGCCCTGGATCCCAAGGCCCTCCACCAAATTAAAGATTAGCCCGTCATAATATTCCCGGACCGCGTCACAACTGTATTTTTCCGGCCGGAAGTAGCAGGCGATGCAAAACTGGTCCGGATGGTTGAGCACGATGCACGGCTGTTCGTCCGCGACACCCTGGGGAATCACGATATGGGCAGACAAACCCCGCTCTTCGTTGACAAAATGAATGAAACCGCCCATCGCGTCCAAAAGCCCCCGCGCGATGGGAAGTCCGAGCCCAAGCCCTCCTGTAAAACGGCTGCTTCCGGAATCCGCCTGGTAAAAGAGGTCATACATCTTTGTCAGCTGGGAATCCGTCATGCCAATGCCTGTATCCCGGATGTCGACGATCAAATTGAGACCGTAACTCTCCCGGCGGTATTTTATGCGGACGTTTACGCCGCCCTCCTCCGTAAATTTGATGGCGTTTTCCACCAGAATTTTGAGCACATGGGAAATTTTTTCCGCGTCCCCGACGAGGACCGCCGGCATTTTCGGATCAATGTCAAATACAAGCTCCAGATGCTGCCGGTTGCTTTGCAGGGCGGTCATGGTGATCACGTCGTTCAGCACCGAGGTGATCATGTACTCCTTCTTGGCCGGGGTCAGCGTGCCCTCCATGATCTCCGTATAGTCCAGCATATTGCTGATCTGGTTGGACAGGCGCTTCCCCGCCATTTTTATGGATGTCATATCCGCCCGGATATCCGGGGAGAGCTCTTTGCCAAGGGCCACTTCACTGATGCCGATTACCATGTTTATGGGCGTGCGGAGCTCATGAAATACATTCGATAAAAAGACGGCGTTCTGCTTTCCCGACGTCTCCAGCTCCGTAAATACACGTTCGTACCAATTCCGCTGTGTGTTGCGCCGGTCAATCCAGTATCGCGCAAGGGCCACTCCGCCGAAGGTCACAACCGCGCCCATCCCCAGGCGGAAAAGATCCTGGGTTCCCATCCGGGGGGAAATGGTGTGGAGGAGGATGCCGTGATACAGCAGTAACAGCACGTACAGGAACGCGATGACGTGCATTATCCACTTTTTGTTTAGCATGAACAGAGCAAGGATCAGGATGCAGGCCACAGCGGGGATGTCAAATAAATTGGCTTTATGTACGCCGAAAAAGAAGAACTCGGTCAGCATCAACCCGGCGCACAGGTTTTCGTAAAGCGTGTCCGAGCCGAATCCCGCGATATGCAAAAGCCATACGCTAAGACACCCTGCCGCCATCAGCAGGATCATCCAATATTCCCATGCCAGAACCACCGTGACAAAACTCAGCACACCGCTGAATACAGTTGAGATAACGGCCAGTAACAAGTGCCTGCTTGCCTGTTCCTCTGCCCTCATAATTCTTCAAACTCCTGCGCGACCCGCTTCAAAAGCTCCTGCGGCCGGTAGGGTTTTTTCAGGTAATTTACCGCGCCCATTTTGATTGCGCTGTGGACATCCTCTTCCAGCCCCGACGCCGTTAAGAAGATCACGGGGATATCGGCGGCAAATTCCTTCATACGCTCAAAGGTTGCGATACCATTCATTCCAGGCATATCAATATCTAAAAGGACCATATCCACCCTTCCGCCCCTCAGTTTACCCAGGGCTTCTATTCCCGAACCCGCCAGGATCACATCATAATCCTTCCCCAGAATGACCTTTGTCCTGGCCAGGTTCATACTGTCGTCATCCACGCCTAAAATACGTTTTTTCATAAAATTGCCTCCCTGTTTCGCTGCTGAAGGTTTCAGAAGCCTTGTAAAATTTATTCTACTGGTACTGGAAAGCCGGAGGAAAATCAAGTCCGCATTTACGCCTGGGGACAGCTGGCTGTAGAAAAGGTGAAAGCAAACCCTGTAAGGACTCACCTGTGGCCGGGATATAATTGTATGATTTGGGAAATCCAGCAAAAAGGACTGCCGACATAAATCGACAGTCCTCAACAACGTCTTGTGTTGACAAAAGGGATGCAGGCCTCGACCCGTATCCCCCGTCTTCCCCGGCCCCTGAAATCCGGCGGAGGGGATCAGGGCCGAAAGCGAAGGGATTCCCACCAGAGTGCAGTTTCCGGCGGAGCCGGAAACGGGACGGCGGCAGCCCCCCTGAGCCGGCCTGAGTGGGGAGGCCCAGACTCCCGGTATCTTGCGCCCATACCGTCAAACTAAATTTTTTATGTGTGTTTGTGGTGGCTTTCCGCGGTTTTCGCTCGGTTTCGGTTGCCCTTTAACGGCCTTGTATCCGTCGAACTGCTGTCAGTATTTTTGAAGATTGCTATAAAAGAGCGGCTGATCAAGTGGTTTTCTAAAAACAGGCGTATCAGGGTTTAACGCGTTATAGTTAAAGAATAACCCTCAGCCGGCAAGGCTGAAGGAAAGCCCTTGCCTCCATTGCCGGATGCTGGTATACTGTCTCCATCAAAAAGGAAGGATGATGGATATGAAACGCTGGCTCAGCGGTCTGCTGGCCGCTTTGACGCTGTTTTCCCTCACCGCCTGCAGCGGCGGGGGGAAACCGGCGGAGCTCCCCGAGCCCAACCAATCTGAGGATACCCTGATTGACCTCCCGGGGGCGGAGAGCCCGGAGGACGCGGAGGGACCGGAGGAGGCCGCTCCGGAGAAAACCGTGCCGGAGGCCCCGGAGGAGGCCGCTCCGGAGAAAACCGTGCCGGAGGCCCCGGAGGAGACTGCCCCGGAGGGATCTCCGTCCGACGCGGCCCAGGCGGAGGAGGCTCCTCTCCCGGAGGACGGCGCCTATACCACGAAAGAGGACGTGGCCCTGTACATCCACACCTACGGGCATCTGCCGGATAACTTCATCACGAAGAGGGAGGCTCAAAACCTGGGCTGGCCCGGTGGAGACCTGGAGCCCTACGCGCCGGGCATGTGCATCGGCGGGAGCCGCTTCGGGAACTATGAGGGCCTTCTGCCGGAGGCTGAGGGCCGGATCTACACGGAGTGCGACATCGACACGCTGGGGGCCAAGAGCCGGGGAGCGAAGCGGATCGTTTTCTCCAACGACGGCCTGATCTACTACACAGGGGACCATTACGAGTCCTTCGAGCTGCTGTACGGAGGCGAGGACGATGGCTGAGATCACGCTGGACGGAATGGAGCTCCAGTCGATGGAGGAGGTCCACGATCTCTTCGCCCGGGGGCTGGACCTGCCGGAGTGGTACGGCCGGAACCTGGACGCCCTGTTTGACTGCCTGACGGACGCCCACGAGCCCCTAACGGTCCGCCTGCTCCACGAGGACGAGCTGAGAGAGCGCCTGGGTCGCCGCGGCAGCGCCCTGATCCGTCTCCTCCGCCGTGCGGCAAGGGAAACCCCTGACGTAACACTGCTGGAGGAATCGCAGTAAGGGGGCTGTAAAAACAGTCTAAAATCAGCAGAAGCCGCCCATGGCCATACAATAGGATCATTCAAATTGGCGGTTAGGGGGATTGTGACATGATCATTCTGATCGCAGGGGCGTCTCACACCGGGAAGACGCTTCTGGCCCAAAGGCTGCTGGAGAAATACGGATACCCCTATCTCTCCATTGACCACCTGAAGATGGGGCTGATTCGGAGCTGCTACACCTCCCTCACCCCTGAGAGAAGCGACCAAGAGCTGACGGACTATCTGTGGCCTGTGGTTCGGGAGATCATCAAGACGGCCATTGAAAACCGGCAAAATCTCATCGTGGAGGGCTGCTATATTCCCTTCGACTGGGCCGGAGATTTTGGAGAGGCGTACCGCGCCCAGATCCAATACCGCTGCCTGGTCATGAGCGAGGCGTACATCCGGGCGCATTACCACGACATCAAGACATACGCCAGCGCCATAGAACACAGGGTTGACGACGAGGACTGCACCCTGGAGAGCCTGATCCGGGACAATGCCGGGGTGTTGGAGCAGTGCCGGAAATACGGGGTCGAGTACACCTTGATCGATGGGACATATCAGATGGATATTGGAGGCGGTGCGGAATGAACGTCATTTGCTTTGGCGACTCCAACACCTACGGCTACGATCCTCGCTCCTGGCTGGGCGGGCGCTATGACGCGGACAGCCGCTGGGTGGACATCCTGGCCGTGGAAACCGGCTGGACTGTCTGCAACATGGGCGTCAATGGTCGGGAGATCCCCCGGACGGCGCCCGACATTCCGTCTGACACGGATCTGCTAATCGTCATGCTGGGCAGCAATGACCTCCTCCAGGGCCACAGCCCAAAGGAGGCCGCCGGGAAGCTGGAGCGATTTCTCTCCGGCCTTTCCCTGCCGCGGGATCAAATTCTGTTGATTGCCCCGCCGCCGATGCAACCCGGGGAGTGGGTACCGAGCCAGCAGCTCATCGATGACTCCCGCACGTTTGCCCAATGCTGCCGGAGTCTGGCCAAGCGGCTGAGTATCCGCTTCGCCGACGCCGGGGACTGGGACATCCCCGTGGCATACGACGGCGTACACTTCACAGAGCAGGGCCACCGGGCCTTTGCCGCCGGACTTTTGGAGGTGCTCAGATGAGACGGATGATTCCTGTCCTGTTCGCCCTCCTGCTGCTGGCCGGATGCGGCGGAGGTGAAAAAGAGGCCTCCTACCGGCAGATCAGCCAGGAGGAGGCCAAGGAGATGATGGACACCCAGGAGGTCATTATCCTGGACGTGCGGGAGCAGGATGAGTACGACAGCGGTCACATTCCCGACGCCGTTCTGCTGCCGGTGGGGACCATCGACGAGGATGCCGCCGCCGCGGTGATTCCGGAGAAGGATTCTACGGTCCTGGTATACTGCCGCAGCGGAAACCGCAGCAAGACGGCCTCCTCCGCTCTGGCGGAGCTGGGGTACACCAACATCTACGAATTCGGCGGCATCAAAACCTGGCCCTACGAGACGGAGCCGTAGAGCGGCGAGGAGACGGCTGCCTCGTGTCAAATGGGAGGTTCCGGCTGTTTGAGAAATACAAAGTGGTTTTCCGCGGACAGCTCCCCATGGAAGTAATAGCCCAACTGGTCAAAGGCCCGGAGATTTTCCGGGCCTTCGATTTTATGCTCCGCCATCCAGCACACCGTCTGGCCCCGGGCCATCTTGCACTGGGTGCCCTTCTCAATGACCTTGCCGCCTTTCCACTCGCCGAAGGTGCAGGTGACAAAGCGGACGCTCTCGGGCAGATGGGGCTCTACCGCTTTGCTGTACTCCTTGGAAGCCAGGTTCAGTACGAAATCTGTCTCGGAGGCCAGTTGCCGGGCTAGACGGTCTCCCCAAAACTGGTACAGGTCCCGGTAGCCGTCCACTTTCAGCTGTGCCTGCATCTCCAGCCGGTAAGGGGTCACGCCGTCGAAGGGCCGCAGCAGGCCGTAGAAACCGGAGAGGATGCGCAGATGCTCCCGGAGGTAGTCCAGGTGGGTCGCCTCCATCACGCCGGGGGCCATGTAGCGGTACTGGATACCCTCGTAGGCGATGATGGCCGGAGTGAGATTCCGGCGCAGGTCCATGTGCTCCAGCCGCTCCACATTCAGCTTGGCAATGGCGTCGTTGCACTTCCAAAGGCCCTGCAATTCCTTGGGAGACAAGGTTTGCAGAACAGCTTTCAGCCGTTCCGCCGGTTCCAGGAACCGAGGCAGACTGTCCACGGCAAAGCTGTCCATGTCCACTATCATTTTCTTGGCCGGGGCAATGATGATGCGCATAGGTTTACTCCTTAATTCTTTGCAGCGCCGCCACAATGTCCTTCAAAATCAGAGGCTGCATACTGTCCGGATATCCGCTCAAATCGGCCTGCTCCAGCATCGCCCGGATGCGAGGGATCAGTTCCGGCTTTGCTTCCGCAATTTCGGGAAGCGCCGCCACACATTGACGGGCCGTGATGGGCTTCACATCGGTTACATGGAATAGAAATTCATCCAACAGCGCGTCAAATTTCCCCTCCCTGTCCCAGCGGGCGTTGGCGGCCAGAATGGTAATTGCCCGGTTGCGGACCAGGGAGTTTTTATGCCGCAAAAGTTCTGTAAAGCGGTCAAAACAGGGATACCAGACGTCGGAGGCTCGGCTCTCCTCTACGATCTGCTGGGTGAACGCATAGGCATCCTTGGCGTCTTTCCCCGTCAGGCGGGCGATGCAATCGTCGAAGTCCATATCAGATTAACACCCCCTCGCAGTGGTCGATTTCGTGCTGGATGATCTGGGCCGCCAGGGCGGTGAAGGTCTTGAAGCGGGTCTGAAACTGCTCGTTCTGATACCGCACCTTGATGGACTGCCAGCGCCGGGTCTTCCGGGTTCCGGTGAGGGAGAGACAACCCTCCTCCGCCTCGTAAGGCCCGGATTTTTTGATGATCTCCGGGTTGAACATGACCATGTACCTGCCCTCGTTGTCAAAGACGATGATCCGCTTGTTGACGCCGATCATGTTGGCCGCCATGCCCACGCAGCCGTCCTTGTGGGCGGTCAGGGTGTCCAGCAGGTCTTGAGCGACGGATAAATCGTCAGGCGTGGCGGGCTCTGCTTTTTGCGAGAGGAAGGTCTCGTCCTTCATAATGGGTTGGATCATGGCGGCGCCTCCGTAACCGTTCCTTGTGCGGAGCGGAATATGTTTGTGGATAGGATAACATAAATGGAAGAAAAGCGCAAATGGGATCACTGCCGCCCCATTGTGTCCACTGGAAAAAGCCTCGAAAGGAGCCTGCGGCGTGTTTCACCGCAGCCACCGCATTTGCGGAAAATCTATTGGGTAGCGAGGGCAACAATCAGGCGTCGGCGGCATTGACAGGGAAATCGGATGTGAAACAAGAGTTCTTGAAATATATCGAGCCGGAGGACAGCTTGGCGGGATATTCCTGCTCATATAAATTAGGCCTTGTTTGAAAAATGTCGAAACGCCGTCTTACGGCATCTCTTTTCGCCAGGGTCGCGTTGATTTCCCTTAAAATCCGTCAGGATTCCTGCGGGAAATCGCCTTGCCCGGCAAAAAAATCTGCCGCAATCCAGCATTCCCCCAATTTTCAAACAACGCCTAGGCTTTGCCAGTAAAAGCCCCTTATAGGGGCGGTGCAATCCACCCGTTATACGGGTGGATTGACTGTGCGGTTCAGGACTGGGAAGCCGGCACGCTGCGCCTGATCTGCAGCAGCAGAAGCACCAGGCTGACGCCCAGCAGGATGTGTCCGATCCCGGCCATGCCGGAGATAGCGGCATCAGCGCCTCTGGAGAGATTGGCTCCCATGACCTGGGTCACTCCGCGCACCACCAGCATTACGGCGGTCAGGTTCAGCCCGATATGGTAGACCGCCAGCACCCGCCCGGTCTTTTCTCCGCTAAAGGACAGGTTCTTTTCCAACACCAGCAGCAGAAGGAAAAACACCATGCCCAGCAGAAAATAATGGGTATGTACCACAGAGAGGGTGGTTCGGGCGGTGAAACCGTTGAATTTGGTAAACTCCCGGTAGAACACACCACCGACTATGGCCAGAATGGCGTACAGCAGGGCTGAATTCAGATAGCGTTTCATAAGCGGTTCCTCCTTATTTACATTCCTGTTTCATGGCGAAATATCCAATGAGCACCGTCCACACATAGGCGCAGGTCTTGGGGATCATCAATACCCCGACCACAGGCACGGCGTCCGCCCACAGCACCACCGGAATATAGAAGCCGAAGCTCAGCACAATGGTCAGCCATATCCAACGGAATGCCCTGTCCCCGTGCTCCTTTGTACTGCGGTAGAACAGCACGATCACCAGCAGACCCAGCAGGGCAAAGGGGATGTTGCGGTAGATTCCCCAGGAGAGGGGCGCTTCGGCGCTGAGCCACTGGTTCTGGGGCATCATGCACAGCGCGACCCGCACACCGGCCAGAACGTACACGGCGGCGGTAAGGCTGAACCGCCCGCTGATGTGATACCGTTGCCGCCAGAAATAGTAGAGCAGCACATAGAAAATCGTCATAGTGACTGAGGTAACAAGTTTTCCAAAGCCCAGGGAAACGGTGTAGTTCTCCAGGCCGGTGGTGCACAGGGCAATGACGCGGGGAACCAGATGGAAGGAGTCCCCCGCCCCCAGCACCACCGCCATCCAGCCGAACAGACGGAACTGGCGCTCCCCCTTATTGCCCCGGATCATCAAAATTCCGATGGTGATGACTGTGATCAGATAGGCGACATCGAATATGGTTTCCGCAATTGCCTGCATCGTGTATCCTCCTTTACAAGTGGGATTTTAATAAAGGACCCTGCGGACGATCTCCAGTACGGCGGCGGGATCATAGTCCTGACGCAGCAGAGCGGACAGCATCAGGGAAAATAGAACGTCGGAAAACTGTTCCGCGGTGAACTGCTCCGTAAACGCATCGGTCCGCACCCGGGGGTCCTGCATTAAGACGGAGCACAGCTCATCTGAAATGTGCTGCCAGGACTGCTGCATTCTCCGCTTCCCATCGGCCTTTTCCTCCTGCAAAAAACCCAGGGAGTGCAGTGTGAAGAATCCGGGATACTGCCTGCAGCCGTGTTCCAACTGTTCATACATCCAGGTGATATAGGTCCGGGTGTCGTGAAACACGGCATCATCCTCCGGGCGGGGGAAGATCTCGCGCCAGACGCTTTCTACGGTGGCGGACACCAGGGCGGCCTTGGAGTCAAAATAGTTGTAAATAGACCCCACCGACACCCCGCAGGCCGCGGCGACAGAGCGGATATTGACTGCGGACCACCCCTGCCGCCGGATCAGCTCCCGGCTGGTTTTCAAGATATCTTCTCTTGATGTTACAACGGTATTCATCTCATCACCCCAATATGAACAATGTTCAGCATAACGGTGTATCTCCGGATTGTCAAGCGTTTTTTAGGAATGGCGGACTGGGCGTGGATGCCGTTTTCACAGAACAGGGCCACCGGATTTTTACACGCTATAGACAAAGAAAGAGCCCCTGGAATCGTGCGATTTCCAGGGGCTCTTGACACTTTTCAAAGTGCCTCAAAATGATATCTGGGTTTCCCGTTGCTCTTTTTGCCGTACTCAATGGCCTCCGTAGGACAATGGCAGATACAGGCCATGCAGTGGGTGCAGTCGCCGCCCCAGACGGGCCTGCCGTTTTGGATCACGATATTGCTGGTCGGGCAGGACTTCGCACACTGGCCGCAGCCGGTGCAGGCGTCGCCCGCCGTGAACGCCTTCGCTTTGACGAAAAAGGAATAGAAGATTGGGTTCACCGGGCCGCTCATGAAACGGTCGTAGAGGTTATGACGGGGTGGCGGGAATGCCTGACCGGACGCGATGGCGGAGGCAACGCGGTCAATGTCCGGCTCCGCCTTGGCGACGACCTGCCGCGCCTCCTCTGCCTGGGGCGCGTTGAACATGGCAATGTAATTCTCCGGCATGACGATCTGCGCCGTACCCATATCGGTGAGCTGTTTTTCCCGGCAGAGCGCATGGTTATATTTGGCGGCGTTGCCGATCTCACCGCCGCAGGTCATGACGAACCACGCCTGTCTGACCCCGGGGAACTCCGTCCGGCGGAGCCAGCTCTCCACCAGGCGGGGGATGCGCCAGGCGTAGGTGGGTGTGACAATCACCAGGCGCTCATCCGTCTTGACCGATGAGGTGTCCTCCGCTTTGATACGGTCGTTCATGCTGAGAAGCTCGTCGCTCAGGGCGGCTGCGATGCGCTGGGCAACGTACCGGCTGTTGCCGGTACCGCTGAAATAGAGTACCATGATTGTGCCTCCTTACTGAACGGCAAAGTCCGCGATGGCCTCCTTACGCATTCAATACCTGTCGGGGAATTGCGCTTCTCTCTTTTGAAAGACCCTCCCCTCCGCAAGCGAAATAATAAGATGGAATACCATGCCAAAGCCAAACATCAAAATGATGGTATCCATGTCAAAAGCAATTGCCCGGGCCAGGTACAACCCATAAAAGACACCGTAATAAACCAGATTGACCAGAAGAGAATTGACCATGTTATAGGCTGTTTTCCCCAGCCCGATAAAAATATTGTCAATGATGGAAGATCCCGCATAAGCGATATAAAAGGGGACAAGCTTTATGGTGATAGCAAAGATATCATCCGCGTTGGCCAGGTTTTCGGCAAAGCGGTAAAACGGTTTCCAGAGGGGAATGGAGAGCGTCCAGAAAACCGCGCAGACGCATGAGACAAACCAGTAAGGGAACCGCTTCAGCTCTGCGTATCCGTTTTTGCAGTCGGAGCGGATCACTTCCGCAAGCGCCGTGATCGGGATCAGCAGCCAGCCCCAGATAAAATTGTTTGCAAGCCAGTAATTTCCCTGCTCCTCCACCAGGTTGACCATTTTGCAGATCATCACTGCGTAGATCAGATTATCCACAAATTGCTGCAGGCCTGAAAAAGCGCCGGTCCTGCACCACGCTTTGAGGATGGCGAAGTCAGTGCTTTTGAACCGGCAGATTCGAATGTGCTTTTGCGTGTGCAGCAACGCAAGACCGGTCACCGCAAGCGCTGTGTTTACAAGAATATTAGAAACCGCCGCTCCGTAAACACCCCAATAAGGGATCAGGAAAAAGTCCGCAATCAGAGACAGAAGTGTTCTGACACCCAGGAAAATGTAGACATTTTTGTGCTTTTCAGCGACGACAAACACCACTTGGACAAAGCTCACAACAGTGCCGATCATGAAAGCGGCGGTTTCCAGATTGAGGTATCGGCTGACGGCGGAGAGATCCAAACCGCCCGCGTTCATGGCCCTGATGAGTGTTTTCCCATGGAGAAAGACGCCCGTGGAGAAAACGGCGTACAAGACGAACACAAGGAGCCCTGTTTGAAAGACAGCGCCCGCGAACCGGTCCGGCTTGCTTTT
>ERZ808035.667-NODE-667-length-26352-cov-10.362017_pt1 | contig 26352 bp, 17 predicted proteins | sample MGYA00380189_ERZ808035 | MGnify/ENA primary metagenome ERZ808035 (study PRJEB31490, sample SAMN06133407) | mouse gut metagenome | isolation source: M5_1 | host: mice | place: China: Chengdu | collected 2015-05 ...
GAGATATAATCGTCAGGGATAGCAGACGGCAAATTAAGCTGCAGCCACGTACTGGTGAAAAACTCAGGCTCAGGGCGACGGTACTCACAGTTATGCTTGAGTTCAAAGACACGGTCTTGCTTATTATCAATTACGGGCTTGATTGCCTCAAGCTCCTTTGAAATCGGTAAAACCGCATCCTTGATTTTCTCTCTGATTATATCCGTTGAAAATCCGTCATAAAACATCAGCTCATCATTTTCCTTGCCCAGCGTTGTAAGTATTGTTGTAAGATTTCCGTCACCCATATCACTTTCAAGCACAACAAGAAAAATATATTCACCCTCCTGCAGACTTTCTGTCAGATTTGTGACATATTCTTCATTACCAAACAGATTGTCATATTCCTCAAAGCTTCTTACTACTATGATATCCTTGAGCTTGCCGCCATTTAGGGCTTGCTGTGCTTTTAAGTCAGCAAGAGAAACATTGCCGTTAACCTCAATACCGTTTATACTCGGTAAATTTTCAAGCTGTACATAATCCGTTGTACCGGGCGGACCCTGTGGTCCTTGTTCACCCGGATCGCCTTTATCGCCTTTTGGTCCCGTATCTCCCGTGTCGCCTTTAACACCCTGTTCACCTTTTGGACCTTGAGCACCTGTATCACCCTTAGGTCCCTGCACACCTTCCGGTCCTGTTTCTCCGGGATCACCCTTATCCCCTTTTTCGCCTTTATCACCCTGTCTGCCGACAGGTCCGATAAATTCTCCGTTATCAAGCTTTTCCTGCACCGCAGATGCTATAGAGGTTGCAGCCTGCGCTGCTTCTTCTGCAGAAATTATTTCAGCTTTGAACTTTTGCTCCAGCTCAAACAAATCAACATAAATATCATTCGTTTTTTTATCGAGCAAAGCATCGTTTGGATTAAGGCTTTTTTCAAGCTCAAAATTAATAATGGGAGATTTTGCAATACATATCACATCGTCAACACTGTTACTGTAAATTGCAACCACCATTTCAAGACTGCGGCTGGAGGTTAATTCCTGTGCGACAGGCTGATGAATTATATATCGGTCATTTTCGTTAACCAAATCATCCTTGAACAGTCTTGCAGTTTTAACTATGTTATAGCCATTTTTGAATACCAAGGCAGCATACTGAAATTCATTATCAACATAATCGTTTATGTCAATATCTACATAAGCTGCGTTAGCTTCGCCCACAAATCCTATATAGTAAAGTGGGGCAGGATTTTTCAAATCTACTTTAACTATATTTGCTTTTTTCAATTAATCACCACCTTTACCCGATAGTAGCAAAAGAGGAGGATAAAAATCCCCCCCTTGCATAAAATTATTTTTTGTTTTTCTTTTGCGTTATTTCCTTCTCCCAGTCATCTATAACATCAATCAATGTTTTATTTTCATAGACAAATAAACCTGTACTATTTAGAATATTATAAATCTGACTTCGCGTGTTTCCATCCCCCTTCTTAAAAGCGTCCTGATACAGCTTTTTATAATGACTTGAAAAACTGTCTCTGACAGAAGAACGGGCTTCTTTCTCTGCTTCATCTGCAGTCTTGCCTGCTGCAAGGTATTCTTCTTTTTTGTCAGAAATCATTTCATTAAGAATTTCCTTGGCTTTGACATCGTCTTTCTTGTAACCGTCACCGGAAAAATATTTTCCGTATCGGTCAGCATTTTGTTTTGGCTTTCGGTCTCTTTTCTCAAATTTGAAATTCCATAAATTAAATTCATTTTCAAACTTTCCGAATTCGCCATTTACTGCATCCTTAATATTTTCAATAATACCTTTTGAATAATTCACTGCATTTTTAGCAGGAATACCCAAAACAGTAGCAACGGAATATCCTAAATTTTCAACGGATGATAATAAATCCTTTATCTCTTTTTCTCCGTCGACCACACCATTCGCAGTTTTAACAACTTTACTTATAGAACTCCACAAATCATTAATCGTAGTAACAACCGGAACAGAAACAAAATCACTTGAATAACCATCACCTAATGACTTAATGCCCTCATAGAGTTCACCTCCGCCAATTGGTGCCAAAAGTGTAAAAAACAGATTTGCCATGCTATTCATAAGTCCAGAAACAATACTTTTCCACGTAACCTCATCATCATCGTCCCTATAGCCGTACATTGTATGTCTTATCATTGCTGCAAGCATGGACATCGCAGAGAACGTAACCGTTGCCCAAAACTGAGAATTAACAGCTTTTCGGAATTTTCTTTGAGCCTGTTCCAAAGCAGATTTGTTTTCATCCGTCTTATTTTTATTGTACTCAGAATGCTTTTGTCTGTACTCAAACAGTGAATCATAAAGAATACCCGTATTTTGCAGTGGCTGCGTTTTGAACATTGCAATACTGCGCATTATTCCTTTTTCCTTCTGTACTTCGGATCTATGCAGCACATCATAATTCGGCTGCGTATTTTCAATCGTTTCCTCATATAAAGAGGTTACTTTTTCAAAATACTCCTCACTGTTAACTTTAATATCAGGATATAGCTTTTTGACCTCATATTTTGCAGCAACCCACAAAGCGGCAGTTGTTTTGACATCCGTTGCCTGAATCCATTTCATCGGATTAATTATTGCAGGAATTTTATTGATAAAAGCATTTTCTTTGGTCAGTTCACCAAGCTCCTGACTGCTCATACCGATACGACGCTTAAAGTGTATGCCTGTATGCTCGTCTATTTCAGCAAACAGTTTGTCGAGCTGTTTTGACTTATATGCAAATACGGGTAAACCTGCACCTAATGATTTACCGCTTAAATTCGCAAGAGCAGTCGGATAGGAAGCTGCCTGCTTAATGGTAACGGAAATATTGCTTGCAAGTGTTGCCTGAACAAATCCCGACTGCACTTTGTCAAGAATTTCACTCGCCATACTTTTACCGCCTGTGGAACGGCTGGTCTGTAAATCCGTAATAAGATTATCAAACAGTTTGAGCCCTGCATCACCCCACTTGGTACGGAGTGCTACTCGCACAGTGTTGCGCCCTAATTGCACGTCATGCGCATCTGATGTCTGCACGCCGAAAACCTTATTGAAATTTCTAATAGGAATTGCTAAGCCATAGTATTTGGACACATCATTAATATGCTTGTCCACAACAATATTAAGACCCTGAATAATCAACGGCTGATTTGCTTTTTCAACAACAGATTTTAACGAGCCCATACCCTCAATTGTTCCGTCAAATTTCAAGCCCTGAATTTCCTTTGAGGTAAAATCGGTATCAACCTGAATCGGAATATAATTTTCGGCAGTTGCAATCTTTTTATGTTTCAGGAGCATTGAGGTTTCATTAATTGCATTTTTACCCTGTTCATTGAACAGATACTGTGATGCACTCATCCAAGCCTTAGCATAGTCACTTAATCCGTCATACATTTTATAAACCTCATAAGGATTAAGACGTTCAATAACTGTGCCCTGAGCCAGTGCATTTTTTTGCTTGCCTTTTTTCAGCAGTTTTCTGTCGGGTAGAATAAAGCCCTTTTCCTTAAGGTGATTTTTACCCTGTCGGCGCTTCATCGTCATAATAAGCTGAACAATCTCATTTTCAGTCATTCTAACCTTATTGCCGTTTTTATCAACAATACTTGTTTCAACCTCGACAGAAGAAAATCGTGTAAATTCTTTTGCCTGCTGCCTTAAATCATAAAATGGCTTTGAGGCATCAGAGATAAATTTGTCAGCCTTTCGCTGTCCGAGATTAAGCTCGTTTACCATTTTATAAAGCTCTGCATCGTCATTATACTCGGTGATTTTTCTTGCTGCTCTGACGGGATTTAATGTTTCCATTTCATAACGCCCAATATGCGTGTTTCGCCAACCCTTGGTTTCGTTAAGCTCATTGATTATTTTTACACCACGCTGATGATTGCTGATGCGTTCATCAAGTCCGATTTGATAGGTCGCATCAACAAGTGCATTTTTGATATCACGCAGAATGTGATATATATCTTCAAGCTGTGGATAATCAAGCTGCGCAACCTGGAGCGTACCATTGTCACTGTCAGCAATGCTCTGCTCAAGCATATTTTTCAGCAGTGAAATTCTTGTACCCATTTCCTGTTCATATTCCGAAGCATAGTCAACATCGGGATAGGTTTTCAATTCCTCATAGGCAGAATGGAGTGACTGCAATTCATGAATGATATTCTGACTGCGGTCAAAATTATTTTTGTCCTTGATTTGCGTTTCATTAATCAAGTCGCATATATCAGCAATTTTCTGTACCAAAGACATAGGAACAAAAGAGGTTTCGGTCGGATTTAAAAGCCTTCTTGTTAAATCCTTTTTCACATTCGCAATTTTATTTTTTGCAACAGTTCTGCGTTTCCTGTGAAAAGCATTTAAAGACATTTCGGTAAAATGTGCCTGCTGCTTGATAAGCTTTTGCCGATTTCTCGCATTGGCATTTTTCAGTTTTGCTTGAAGCTGTGCTTCTCTCTCCTGATACTGTCTCTGATATTGCTTTTTCATACTATCAATTGTATTTGAATAATGGAGTTTCAGCTGCTCAAGCTCCCTTTGCTTTTTATCGGCAAAGGTCGGCATTTCCTTCACATTGAAATATTTATCAAAAATCTCTGCTGCAACGATTGAGGAATACTCTTCAAGGGTATAACCGGACTGTGATAATCTGTCTGTATAAATCGGAGCAATGCTCTCGTATACTTCAATTATTCTTGAGAGTTGGTCAGCCTCAGCCAGCACAGTATTGTCGAACAATTCCGGATAATCAGCCGCAAGCTCATTATAAAAACTGTCAAGTGAAATGATTCCCTTATTCCTTATACGCAGTTTATTGATATTTGCATATTCGGCAACTTCTTTTCTTACGTCTGCAGGAACAGTTATTGCAGTTTCTCTTAAGCGTTTTTTCAAATCCTTATATTCATTATAGAATTCAGTATCTCTGACTGTTGATACTTTTATAATATTTTTTGCAATATCATTTGCAACACTCCATATGTAACCATCATCAATCATCGAACCTGCATTCGCCATATAATTATATAAGGACGAAAGACTATCTTGAAGAATTTGTTCGTCAAGCTCATAAGCACCATATTTTTTAATTAGAGATTTTGCAATGGAATTAATGTTATTCGGATTAAGCCTGTGACCCTTGGTGAGCTGTAATTCCTGCCTTAAAAGCTCATTTGCATCCTGAAGCTGTGCATTTTCCTTTAAGAGTTTTTCAACATCCTTGTTGCTTTCTCTAAGGGAAAATCTAATATCTTCATTGTCAGTTGGATTTTCATTGTCAATTAGTTTGATTTGTTCAGGATAAAACGCTATATACTCCTCTCCACTATTATTTACTCCATCATATCCCAGTGAAATTAACAATTCCCTCGCTTTAATTCCTGCATTATTCTGACCTTTAAACTTATTAAGTGCCTTATATGCAGTCCCTTCATTCGCAGGATTTGCAATATTAATATAATATTTATTAACAGCAGTACCATAACCTTGTGCATCTATTTCCCAAGGGCTAAAGAAAATTCCTTGAATATCCATATTTGCCCTTGCTTTAGTTCTGTCAAAGACTGTAAATTCAGCATCAGTGCCGTGATACACAACAAGCAAATTGCCTTCGTCATCTCTAACCTTGCTGTCTTTGAAATATTCCTGCTGCTGTTTGGTTAATTCATTACCATCACTATCTCTAAGTGAATACTTTGAATTATTCTGCGTAAAATTGTTATTGACATCAGTATCCGTTTGTGATACAGTGTTAGTAGAATCTGATTCAAGGCTCGCTTCGGGCGTAAGTTTGGGGATATTATCATCAAACTCTTGTACAGATTCTTTTTTATTGCTTATAAATAAGCTTTCGATGTGCATACACTTTTTCTTTGAATCCGGAACAGCTAAAGCAATATAATATGTACCATTAATTTTTTTTGAAATTGTAATGACTGGTGAAGGTTTATTGTCCTTTGTTCTATACTGTTCACTATATACAATATTACCTTGAGAATTTATTGTCTGCTCTATATTATCAGCATTATTAAATATATATGCAACCCTGGCAATATCATTGGCATCTTTCATTGAATGGTCATGTGCACCATTTGCACCATGCCTCTTTTCAATATGTTTAATAGCTTCACCGTTAATTCTTGTTTTGAATTTTGAAACATCAAGATTAACAATTTGACTAATTTCATTGAGTATATCTCTATTTGAAATTTCAATATCACGATGCATATATTCTAACCGCTTTTTATTTGTTTCTAACCTTGCATCATTAACAAAAATAACTATATCATTATCAACTGAATTTAAATAATCTTTAATAACCGTTTGCATATTATATGGATATTCGCTGATTTTTTTAGAAAACTTAATACCAGTAGAAGCAACACTGCTATTTGTGGAAGTGTTATTTTTATCAATTTTCTGCATAGAATTATTATTGACATCAGTATCCGTTTGTGATACAGTGGTGTTAGAGGATTTATCGTTAATAGTTGCCAACGATTTATGCAGTTGGTGATTAACTTGCGATAAATCCTTTCTTTCATATTCTAACGATACTGCCTTTTTTATGAGATTGTCAACATATCTGTTTTTTGAATTAAATACAGAAACAACCAAATTATATTTAGTATTTTTAGAATTAATATCTTTTACCGTGTTTAACTCTATTGAAATTAATCTGTTATTATTATCACTGATTGCAGTTATGAGGTTTAACCTGCCTTTATCATTTCTGATGATTGCATCAGGGTCACTGATATATTTTGGCAATTCTGCCATTTGCAAACCCAAGTTGTGATAATTACCTTCTAATACACCTTGATTTCTTGTTTCTAAATAAAAGGAATCAAATCGCATTAACACTTCAAGATTTTGTGCATCCGATATATTATCAATAATTACCTTTGGTGTATTTGACATGATACTAATATACGTATCATCAGCCTTTAACTGTTTAGCTTGTTCGTCACTCATATTTAAAATTTTTTCAACATATGAGTGTAACGGCTCGTTTATCTTTCTGCTTAATTTTATAACACTGTCATTTTGAACAGTGTTATTTTTATCAATTTTCTGCATAGAATTATTATTGACATCAGTATCCGTTTGTGATACAGTGTTAATAGAAGTTGTACCACTAAGCGTTTTGGACGTATGCGAGAAGGAGTTATCTCCACTTGGCGTAGTGGCAAGACTTCTATTTTTTTTGCTTGCATACATAGTTTGAACAGATAAATCATTATGTTTTTTAGAAACATAAGAAATGACTGTAGTCTTTCCGTTAAAACTCTTTACGAATTCTATTGCCGGTTTACCTTCATATAATTTATCAGATTTTCTAATTTCATCAGCATTTTGTAAAATATATGGAATTGACATCAAATCGTTAATCGTTATTGCTCTTTGACCTCTTAAATTCTCGTTTGCTTCATTTCCGTGAGAGTTCTTAAGAATTTTTCTTACTTCATCCGCTCTTATACAACAATTGAGATTTTCTGTATCAATTCCAGTTTCTATTTTGATTTTATCCGCTAACTCGGAAGTCACTGCACCAAAATAGATTTTCTTTTTAAAATCGTTACTGTTTAATGCTTGGTTACAAAATTCTTTGAATTGATTTTCATTAATATACAGCACAATATTTTTACTTGCTGACCAATTTTTAATCTGCTTTTCAGAATATGGTTTTAAAGCATATTTAACACTATCATTTTGAACAGTGTTATTTTTATCAATTTTCTGCATAGAATTGTTATTGACATTCTGAAGTTTTTCGAGTAAACTATAGATAGAGGATGTTGCACCGCTGGGAGTGCCGTTATTTTTAACGGTCCCAGTCTTGAACGGTGTTCCATCTTCTTTTTTTTGTAGTGCCACTTCATGCAAATAATAGGAATTTTTATTTTTTTCAACAACAATAACTGTTGCCATATAATATGGTGTTTTATCAATTGTAACCGGAGCAGCTATAACTGCAGTATCATAACCTCTGCCTTTATGATTAACATGATAATCAACTATTTCACCATGTTCAATAACGTCTGGAACAGCAGTAAACGCAACAGCCTTATTTCTGCCAATACCATGTCCTAATGACGATTTTACACCTGTTCTGTTTAGAACAACATCTCCATATTTGCTATGAACAATATTACCTAAACTATCAAAAAAGTTTGATACTTGAGTAATTAAATCTGTTTTTCCTTTGGCAAACTCGGAACCTTTCATATCACAAACAGAATCCATATTGACTACATTATTAATATTTTCAGTAAAATCAGTATTGTCATCAAAGTCTTCTGTCAAGCTATATTTAACATTGTCATTTTGAACTGTGTTATTATTTTTATATTCACTGAGGGCGGTTTTCATCATTGACACAATTTTATCCTGTGCAGGCAGGTTTTGTGGTTGTTGCAGCACCCTATACTCTTTATTCTGTTTGGCAAGTGTCACAAGTCTTTCCCGTATCTGATTCAGGAAATCCGCAAAGAAATCGTATACCCTTTGCGCAAGGCTCTTATTCTGATTAACGAGTGATTTGAAATTCTGTTCTTTTGACAAAACAGTGAAGCAGGCATTTGCTGCAATTTCCTCATTAATCATATCTGCAATTTCTGCATCGGTGCCCTTGAACTTATAAGCAGACTGCAGCTCATTAAATCTCTCACCATAATTGTATGCGGCATCATTTTTCAGAACATCAATAATAAAGGCTTGCAATTCCTTGGCAGTAGCTGAGGAATTTTTATTTTGCTTTAAAATGTGGAACAGCTCGTGCCCTGCATATGGGAGGAGCATACCATTCTGCGTATCAAGACCGATAACGATTTTACCATTTACAGCGGCAGCGTTACTGTCCTTATCCACAACATCCTGCAATGAATCAACCACAATAACAGAAAGATTATTATGTTTTGCAACCTCGTCAAGCAGTGCAATTTCTGCATTCTGCATAGAGGTTTTAGGCGTACCGATAACAGATGCACCAATTGTATCCGACTTAATGGCAGCTTCAAATTTTGCCTTGACAGTAGCTTTATTTTTTGCCGACATATATTTTTCGTTATATCCATTAATAAACTCATTTTCAGCGGCAGCATAAGCGAGATAAGCCTGCTGCGGTGCAAGATTTCTGTCAGCACCCATAGCAATCGCAGTTTCTGCATTCATACCGCCTGTTGTTTTGCTTCTTGCAGTATCAAGGTATATGTCGGAAAAGGCAATTGCATAATCCGTAACAGACTGCTGTGATGCATAATCATAGCCTGCAATAAAGCTCTTTGCGGCATTGGTGGGATATGAAGCGGCTCTTTCAAACAGCTCCGTGGTTTCTCTGTTTTGGAAATTCAGTTCCTGCGAATTGATTTTTCCATTGTCGGAGGTAGTGACAACAACATTCCCCTGCTCAACCTCAATATCCGTTATGTCAACAGGCTTGCCGAATTTATCTGTTGCAGGGATATTGTAGCTGACAGCACTTTCACTTTCGGCTGAAGCATTTCTTTTAAAAGGATATGCAACATTTTTGGAAACCGTATCGGATAGCTGATTGAGTTCAAATTTTGAGATATTGTCAGCAGTGAGATTTGTACCGTACTCCTGATTGATTGCACGAATGGCATCAGGATTACTTTTAATTGCAGTAACATCGTTATCGCTCAGCTCTTCACCTGCTGCAAATTTTGCCACTGCCGTAAGGGGTGTGTTCTCACTGTCTGCTACAGCATTAATCAGATTTGTCTGGGAGCCGAGATTTTCATTTGCAAGCTGAAGCTTTCCTAATTTTTTATTGCTGAGGACTGAATAATCAGGAGATTCCGTGTTGCCTTCATACGCTGCCCTGTCCAGTCTTTCCTGCAGCTCCATTGCTGCCTGATAGGTTTTGCTGTGTGGGTCTGCTTCAAGTCCTGTGTTGATAACCTCCTGCGCATTACCATATTGCTTTATCTCACTGCCCACAGTGCTGTAATAATTATTCTGTGCAATATTACCATAAGCAACACCGCCTGCACCTATAATACCGCCTGATATAGCACCGCCGAGGAAGGACTCGCCGATTTGCTTTCCGAAACCGATTGCTGTCTGCTTTCGTGCTTCCTCCTCAGTCATACCTGCATCAATAAGCTTCTGATAATTCTGCATAATAGCAGAATTGTCACCGTTGATAATCTGGTCACTGATTGCATTTGCTATATCGGTAAACACCTCTTCAGAGCCTTCCGTGAAGGTCTGTTTTAAAATATCCTTAACAGTATTGACAACACCGCTTCTGCCTGTAGTTTTTAAAGCATTCAGATTTTCAAGACTGAGCTTTTCAAAAATAATTTCAGATGCACCTGCTGCTATTGCAGTTAAAGCGGCTTTATCGGCTGAAATGCCACGTTGCGTTGCATCCTTGGCAGTTGATACAGCGGCGCTTGTGCCCATAATAGCAAGTGATGCAGGCTGCGGCAATGCAGCAACAGAAGCAAAATCACCTATGGATAAACCTGTCTGATATAAAAAGCCTGCTGTATTTGCAAGCGTTTCATTTTCTGTTTTATCAATCACCTTCTGCTGAATATCACCTGTAACCTGTCCTGAAATTGCATCACGTGCATTTGTTGCAGCAAAGGTCGGCGCATTTGTATCAATCGGGATATATTCATCACTGATTGCCGACTGCAAGCCTGTTCTAACAACATCCTCCATTGCAGGCGCCTGAAAGGCATTTAGTGCAACGTGTGCACCGCTGGCAATTACAGGATGCTTATCGGCAAAGTCACCTGTTTTATCCTCTATCTGCTCAGTCAGTTTCTGATTTGAATTTCTTGTATATGTATCAAGCAGTGAATTCGCATCATAGCCCATTTCTTCAATTTGTTTCATATATTTTTGATAATCTGAAACATATTGATTAGATTGATTGGATGCAGGAAAAATCAAATCAGCTAAAGGATTATTCTGTGCCCCTTGATTATTGTTTTTCGTACTATCAGTCAACAGCTTTGATTCATATGCTTTTTTCACAAGTTCGCTGAGCTCAGTGTTTTCATCAAGCTGACTTTGATTATATTTCTGTGCTTCATCCCACTTATATTCTTTCAGAGAGGAATGCTTGCGCTTGGCACTTTCGTATCTACGTTCTGCCGAATCAGTGCTTTCTCCGGACATTTTATTGAGAACAATTTCAAATGCACTGTTATACTTTTCTTTTCGTGCCTTCTTAATTTGATTTTTTAACTGTTCATTCTGCTGCTCATAGGACAGATTGTTAACTGATTTATTTTTATTCCTGTCAACAACAGCCTCTACAGCTCTGTCTATTGCACTCTGCTGCTCTGATGTCAAGCCTCTTTTCTTGCTATCAGCGGTCAAAGGAAAAGTGCTGTCTGCCTTCTTCGGTTGCTCAACAGTGGTTGTATGCGGTGGATTGTTTCTACGCACCTCAGCCAACTTTTCTCTGATATTACTTTCTCCGCTATCTTCAGTGGAATCTAATTTATAACGATCAAGTTTTTCTCTTAACTTTTTTACATAATCCATTTTCATCCCTCTTACTTACCCAAACTATAATATTCATATAAATAATCTGCATCAGCTTCGGTGATTTGCTCATTGTCAATAAACTGTTCCAGCATAGCAGCAACATAACTTTTATAGTTTCCATATTGTTTATAATCACTGGTACCACGACGGCGGTTAAATTCGTCCTCTGTTCTTATTGACGCCCTGAATCTTTTGACGTTATCAATATTGTAGTCATTAGACTTTAAAGCAGCAATATTAGCATCATTAACACGTCTTGCTTCTGCTTCGTTAGCTCTGTTAGCACGTTCTGCTTCTGCCTGTTTTTTTCTCTCCAACGCTTCATCAGCAAGATTTTTTCTGACGGTTTCGTCATAATTGGCAATATCATTTGCCTGCTGATTATACGTTGACTGTGCCTGCTGCGTCATGCTCTGGTCTGTATTGTACTGACTCTGTGCAGAGGTAAGTGAATTCCAATAGGCATCAAGCTTTGTTTCATATGCCCTTCTGTCAGCCTCATCCATATATTCATATCCCTTAAGGTATTCATCAGCAAGCTGCAGATAACCGTTGTATTTACTGTTCCATTCATTATAAGATTGTTCCCAGCCCTGGGCATCCAGCTGTCTGTAGGAGTCTGCCAATGTCACCAGCAGATTTTGTTTGTTATTAAATCTTGCTGCTGCCGCATCATAGAGCCCTGCAACGTGCCCATTGAGTTCAGTCAGGCTTTGATTATATGCCGCCTGACCTGCTGCCGCCGCTGCAGTAGAACCATAACCGCCTGTGGCTGCAACAGCCTCACCGACAGCGTTTTGCATAGCAGTACGACCCTGATTAACATAAGTATTCTGCAGTGCCTTATATGCCGGGTCATCGGTAACACTGTACTGCATTTTTCCGTTTTCTGCTCTGTCAAGAAGGCTTGTTATTTTTTTATCGTACTTATTTTTATAGCCAACACCTTTGTCAAGTACTGCCTTTGCGGCATCTGTTGTTTTGTTATATTTTTTGAAAAGTCCCTGGGTTGCTGTAGACTGCTGATAGCCTTTATTCGCCAAAGAAGTATAATTCTTCTGTGCCTGATTATATGCCGCCTGTGAAGCCGCCTGTGCTGTCCTGCTGTTATCCAGAGTTGTCTGTGATTGCTGCAAGGCTCTTTTCTGTGCTGCAGTTGCCATTAATCTCCCTCCTCAACAATGTGAATAAAATATTCTTCAAACAAATTCATTTCAATGGGGCTGATACCCGAAAGCCTGTCCACCGATAGGTCAACCTTTTCCCAGTCAACAGATATTTCAAGCTGATTAAGCTGATTTAACTCTTTTTCAAAATCAACCAGCTTGTTGGACTGTACCGTAAATGAGCCGTTTTCCTCTCGCTTTCCGTATTTATCAATAATTTTAATCTGCTGTTCTATGTAGAGCTTAATCTCGTCATCAATGGTTTTCAGAACGTGAGCAAATCTAAAATTGATTTTAGGATCTCCCAAATCAAGTCTGCCAAGCTTTTTCAGTGCATCAAGATTGTTGCTTATAACATTAAGATTGATATTCATGTTTTAACTCCTTAATTCTTTATAAATATTTTTTATAATCTGAAACAATGCGGTTATTACAATTCTGTCATTCCAGTTGTCAACCTCACCATCTGAATTATACATACAGGCTATGGGATAAACCTTTTCAAGCTCCTCGGCAATAAATCCTATCTGCTTTCCTGCAAAAATAACGCTGTCCTTATATTCTTCCTTGTAGTTGAACTGTTTCAGCTCTGCCTTTAACAAATTCATAGGGTCAAGCTCTGAATCAATGACATCCGTAATATTTTCCTTCAACCGTGCAGATGAGCTTGAGGTAACGACAAGAGAATCGGCATTAAGATAGAGATTTCCTACGGTTGTAATATTTGTTGCATACAAACGAAATCTTAGACAATCAAGCATTATTTCACTGTTTCCGTTGTTTGCGTAAAACGCCATACCTCTATTAGAAATAAAACCATTGAATGTACCTATACCATCATAAATTAAATGGCTCAAACAAACTTGCTCCTCATATTTGCCAAGACAAAGGTATATTTTGTTTGGCGAGTAAATATTAATATTTCCACTTGCTTCAAAAGCACCAACAACAAGATTGTTATATGACGTATAGGTGAGCAGACCATATTTTGTATCATTAGCATAATCATACCTATATACACCCTGACCGGCACCCATTATGAAATAGCCTTTGTCCGTATAAAATCTGCCATCCATTTTTATTCCGCCGGTGACATAATACCCGTCCTCAACACAAAATCCCGTTGTGCCTCTATAGCGTGTTGCCAATGCAAAGAAATCGTTTCTTGCTGTAGCATTGCTGTTATAGGCACACTGCAGATATATTCTCCAGTTACCGTGGTCGGAATAAAGTCCACCGGATGCAGTTTTACTTGAAGGATCAAGATACCATTGACCAATCTGACCATATTTCAAAAACACTTCACCATTCCGTCTGACATAAAAGCGTTCTTCTTTATACTTTGCTGCTAATTCTTTATCCTTGCCGATAGTGTCACTATTATAGCCGCCAGTAAAATAGTTAACATAAAACGCCTTTTTCGTTTCCTTACCGTTATCTCCAAGGTCATTTTTTATATTAACCTCAAAGCAGGTATTTGCTACCGAACCATCCACTCGCGCTCTGATTGTATCGCTTAATATGGTCCAGTTTCCTATTTTGCCTGAGCTTGCGGTTATTTTTCCCGAGAAATCACCGGTGCAGGCATTCAGCGTACAGGCTCTCAGCGTTACAAAAGAGCCCATAATTCCTTTTATACGGTCTGCGGCAATATATCCATCCGCAGTCAGTGCAAGGCTTGAAGTGAGTACATCTACGTTTTTCTTAATAAAGGCAAGTCCTTCACGGTTGAACTGCCAATACTTTGTTGCGGTTTTATAGTCATAGGTATCAACAAGGATTCTTAAATCATCAGGATAGCCGTCCTCATCCAAATCAAGCGTAACAATATAACCGCCGAGATTGCCGCTGATTTTCTGCACAGCCTCATGCATTGCATTGTCATACTCCTGCTTCATTTTTCTCATAGAATCCTGCACAACAGTTGCTTTAACGGAATTGCTTGTGGTTGTGCTGATAAGCGAAGCCATTTTCTGTCGGTAATCATCATTATAATTATCGGAATCTATATTATTCAGGTAAAACTTAAGTTGTTCTGTCAATGAAAACAAATAAGATTTAATCTGCTTTATATCCTTAGAGGATGAATCCTCACTGAATGTCGGCAGGGTAAAATTAATCATATCAGCCATTAAATTCACTTCCTATCTCAACTGTAAAATCAATTGCTTTTATAACGCACTGTCCGATACCCTCAACTTTCAGCTTAATACGCTGACAGCGTTTCGGCATAATCGGCAGTGGATAAAAGCGTGTTTCACTTCCGACTGTTCTGAGCTGCTTGGTTGCCACTCGCTCCCATTTGGAAGAATTATCATATTTAAGATAAATCGTTACATTTGAATTCTGAAATATTTCAAAATAAACAAGCAGTTTTGAAAAATACTTGTGTTTCAGAATGCCTGCATCAATAAACCTTGTTTCAAAGGACCAACTGATATTATCTTCTTTATCTATTGAATACTCGGTATTCTCGTACACAGTCACACCGTTTTCATTTGTTTGCCCTGTATTTCTTGCAACCGTGAAGGCGTTCCCTGTACCGTTAATGGTTTTGAGCTTATTGTCTTTACCGTCAACATAAAAGAGCTCTGTCAGGGTTGAAAGCGTAAATATAAACTGTGTATCATCAAGTTTCGACCACAAGCCCAAATCACAGTCATATACAAAAAGCTCCCAAATACCGACTGTTTTATTGAACATGGAAATATAATATTTACTGCCCAGTGCATCAGCTACAGCTTTTTCAAATTCATATGTACCGAGATTATCACTTATCTTTTCAGGCAAAGCTCCCTGAAAGACCATAACGCCGTCTTTTGATTTATAGAATAATGTTTCATTAACAATACACAAACTCCTGAAAGAGCCTTTCTCAACGCCACGTATTGATACAGTTGTGACCTGAAAATTCGTAGGCTTTGTGCCGTATACCTTATGCAGCATATTTTCCTTAAAAAACAGCACATAGCCAAGGTGAGATATACAGCCTGTGAAATCTCCGTCACTGCCGATTGTCTGTGACCAGGAATCATTTGACGAGCCTATAAAGGAATTGAAATTAAAAGGGCTGCCGATTTTTGAAGCATATATCTCATGGTTAAGACTGCTGCATCCCCACAGCCTGTTATCAAGCTCGCACACATAATCCATATCAGGAACGGTTCTGTCAAACCGTATAGGATTGGCTGAATTAGAATATGTAGCTGAATTTGTTTTGGAGTCATAAGTAAAACCATTCTCTTTTGCAAGAGCAGAAGGAGTTATAATACCCGGTATAACAAATTCCGTTTCAGCACCGCTTTTAGATTTCTGCACATAATACAAGACGGTTGCACTGTTGAAATCAGCAAGTATATCGGGAAAGCCAGACAAAGTCACACCATCATAGGCACTGAAAATCTTTGTATAATCTCCTTCAACAGTCAGCTTTACATAGGTTGTTGTCAGCTCAACCCAGCCATAATAGGTGTCACTGTACTGCATAATCTTTGCAGGAGTGGTTGAAATATCAAGCCATATATAGCCATTCTGTTCGGTCTTTGGCGTATCTTTTCCGACACTGTCAAATTTATATTCTTCTCCGTAAACATCACAAAGGGTAATTTTTATTTTGCTGAATGCTTCGTGTGCTTCAAGGCTGCCGAAATACGGCGACCAGGTTAAATTATGTTTTTTCAGCCATTCCTCATCATCACCATGCAGATACATTGTGCTGTTAAAATATTTTTTATCAGGGAATATAAGAACATAAGCGCCCATGGAAACAAGCTGTTTTTCACAGTCACTCACCTCTCCCACATCTCTGTAAATTCCGTCATCAGTCATATAGAAAAATCTTGTTCCCTCAATAAAACAAAAGCCCTGCTTGGCAGCAATGCCGTTAAAGTTTTCTCCTATACCTTTTCCCTCACTGTCTGTATAAACACCCCTTTTGGCACGAGGCACAGCATAAGGATAGTTGTCTGTAATCATGTTAACGGAGTTCTGCAGCTCTGCCGTATCTCCGTAATCATTTCTGTTGATTCCACGAAATTCCGAAACTGTAAAATTGCTTTTTACCATAGTATTCAGTTTAGGCAGCATTCCAACACCTCCCTACTCTACATCAATCGTTATATTTTCTGCGCTGTGGTTTCTGGTAAACCATGTAATAAATTCAATTAATTTCGTGTTGTACATCGTCATTTCATTGTTGTAGCGTTCATATTCGCCGTTATAATAATCAAGCTGTGCCATAACATAGCTTGTATAAACGATTTCATAATATTCGGGAAGAAGCAGCTCGGCATCATCACCAAGTGGATAGCGTTTCGGCTGCTTTTCCTCATCCGTCAAATGTTCACTTAAAAATTCAAAATATATTTTTTTGTCGCACTCCTCAACAAGCTTTCTTATAAAATCACTTGAAAAGGAATTTGGTTTCACTGTTTCGATTGTGTCGATGATTTGATTTATATTCATAGTCCACCTCTGAAAAAAGGCAGTACAAAACAGTACTGCCTTATAGTGTTTATTCAAGTGCTTTTAATTTTGCTTCGCTCTCAGTTTCCTTTAATTCAATCAGCTGTGCAGTTGCCTGATCCTGCATAAGCTGCTGCTTAACAACATCATAAACCTTACGAGGTACCTGAATAGGAATTCCTCGTTTAAGCTGATACCTCTTTCCATCAACACGAACAACAACATCGTATTTATAACGATCCATATCCTTGAAAAGTTCAATTGTTACAGTTTCGTTCATTCTGGCAATATTGTCCTGGAGTGTAGGCTCCGGGAATTTTTCAGGTTCAGTTGTTTTGTTAGTAGCCATAATATCAACTCCTTTGCTTAGTTAGCCTTAGTGATTTTTTTTGAATATTTTGGAGATACTGACTCAACACGAATCATATATTCCTCAACAAGTCTTTCAGCAGTTTTCATTGCTTTCCAGCCGACTGTTGCACGCTGATTAAGTGGGTCAGATGAACCGGCACTGCCAAGAGGCTTTACAATATGTTCAAGACCGCCGCCTTCAATTGATGTAACACCATACGCATCTTCTGCAAGAACCATTGTTGAAAATACTGTGAGACCCTTTGCACCGGCTTCACCCGGATAAATAACAACATTGGCATTGACTGTAACAGTATCATCAACAGTAATGGAATTTGCCGTATTACCGGTAACCTGATATTTATTGCCGTTAATCAGCACAAAGCGTTTAATTAACGAATTCGCCTCAAGCGTCTCGTTTACAGTAATTGTGTTTGAACCATTCACAGCTGTTTTCACTGTAAGATTTCTGCTGTCTTTAGTAAGATTTTCTGCATAGAAATACTTAGCCTCAGAGGTTTCAACAAATCTGATGCCGCCGATTTTACCAATCTCACCCTTATAATAATTTTCAGGTGTTGAATACTTAACAACATCCATCCACTCTTTTTTATTATCCCTCATAATGTGATATGTAACATAAGGGTGAGCTATTGCAACATAAGCATCATCAATCTTAGGTGCATTGACAGCTTTAAGCTCGGTGTTACAATAAAATGCTGTATCAGGTGTGAATACAGAGGTTTCATCAAGCAGATGTCTTGCAGGGATTTCAAACTCCTCACCGTCAACAATTCTCGGGCAGTGATATACAGAGCTTGTACCATTGAGCACCTCTCTTGTAATTGTATCAAGAGTTAATGAAGCCTGACTGCCAAGAGATTTTGTTGCTCGTTTGATACCATTATCAATAATGGTAAGCTGAAGCACATCGGACAATGTTACATAATCACCATACTGATGAACCTGTGATGTAATTACAGACATACTCAGGGTGTTACCATCAGGTGTAACACCTTCAGTCAAAGGCTTTAAAGCCTTTGGAAGCGGATTCCATTTTCTGAATTCGATAGTCTTACCACCATTCTGCGGAATATTTTCCTTAATGGCAAACTGATCATGAATCAAATGTGGCTGTGCAATTTCAATAATGTATTTTGAATAAAAAGTTTTCATTTCGTCAGTAAGACCGGGGCTGTCCGTTCTTTGTGTATTCGGATTGCCGTCGAAAATCTTTAATGACATTTTTGATTTTTTAAAAAGTTCCATTCTATTTCTCCTTATAATTTATCTGAGAGATTAATAACGTGTTTTAAAATCAATAATCTCTCCTCTCTCTGCCCTTTCGGCATATTCTAAAATTTGCTTAGATGTAAGATTTGCCACATTAACCTGTGATGTGGCAGTTGCCTGAGCACCTGAACCATTTTCGGGAACACGCTGACCTCTTGCTTTAATGCTGTCAGTTACTTTCTTTTCAGCTTTAGCAGAAATCATTTCATTATATCTGTCCTGAAAAGCACAGAAATAAGCCATTTCAAGAGGTAAATTCTGTTTAACCACTGCATCATAGAATTCCTGATTTTCAAATGCCTCATCAAGAGAAAAATCAGGGTCGAGTGTTTCAACAATTTTCTGCGTTTCACTGTCCCATTGAGCACGCAGTGCACCGGCATTAGCTGCACGTTCTTCAAGCGCCTGCTTCTGCCTTAACACCTCATTTTCATTCTGAAGATTGTCAAACCTTTTCTGCTGGTCAACGGACATTCCGTTTTTGGCAGCTCTGTCAATCAAACGCTGTTCATTATTGAGATAAGCGTTAACTACTGCAGACATATCCTCCGAATTTTCAATGCCGTAATCTTCGGCAATTGCAGCTAATAATGGCTGCAAAGTACTAAGCTGACTTTCATACTGCTTAGTTTCACTATAGCGTTTATTGATGATATTCTGTATATGTGCATCAACAAACTGCTTACCTTCACCTTTACGGTAGCTATCCCAAAAGGCTTTTTGTTCTTCGGCTGTTTTTTCACTGCCTTGTGTTGTATTCGCATTGGCGTCCTGCGTATTGTCGGCACTTTCTGTACCATCGCCCTGTGATACCCGGGTGTCAGTATCGGTAGTTGTGGTGTCGCCCGTAACGCTTTCAGCACCTGCTGCACTGTTGCCCGAACCCTCACCACTTGGTCCGTCAAAAATGTGCAGGTTCATCCTTCGTTTTGCAAGATTCATATTCCTGCTCCTTTTATAATAAATTCGCAGCATTTCACTGTGTCGGAGCTAAGCTCTGATGTGAGTATAACAAAAGGGGATTTTAAAAATCCCCCCCTTGCTCAAAAAATTTTTACATGATTCGGAAATGTGCTTTCAAGCAGCCTAAAACCATTCATTATGGTATCAAAAGTCTGCATTACCTCTGTGCAGTTTTCGGTACTGTCAACCATATAATGCCTGCTGCCGTCGCCTGCCTCGTTAATACTCACAGTGCACATTTTCTTTTCTTCCAGCGTATACAATGTTGCTTCAAGTGTTTCTGTCAAACAGGAAGCAGCGGCACATACAATGTCTGCATCCTGTTCACTTTTCTTATACCCTGCATGACCTGCCACAGAGAGCATATATGTATCTCCGTCACGGATAAAGGTAACATTCGTCATTAAGATACCTCCGTTCTGTTTCTTGTCTGCTCCTTGGCATTGTCAACAATAGGATTACCGTTTTCATCAACTGCACCCAGTGAATTGGTCGCAGTCGACTGCAAAGGAGAAGTAAGCACAGGTACTGCACCGATTCCGTCACTTGATATAGCTGCCTGAATCTGCATAGTGTAATTACTGCCCGTAATTCCGTCAAGCTGTTGTGCCATACCAAGCATAAGCTGTTGATACTCGCCTATCTTCTGAAGCAGTGTTCCATTTTGGGAAATTTTCTGCAAAATTCTTTCCTTACCCTCAAAATCCATATTTTCTATAACAATAACTGCCTGATCAACCAACTGCGGATTAAATAATCCAAGCTGAAACAACTGCAGTATCAATTCATTTTGTGACAATCTTGAAAAGGAAGAGCTTTTGTGTGCTTTAACGGATATATCAAACACAGGCATCCTTGAACTGTCATCATTAAGCTTAATATGATGATTATTATATCCAACAAATTCTGTCTGCCCCTGCTGCCCGATAATTCGGAAATATCTTGTTTCATCATAAAACTGTCTGATAAGCTCTATAACAAAATATGTTTCTTCCTTAAAGGCTCTATAGCTTGCCTTAATTTCATCACGTGAGGTTTTACTGCCTGCCTCCTGTAATGCGGCTATTGCAGAGGCAGCAGTTACTCCCGAGCCTGTACTGCCGTTTGCAATATCACGGTTATTTGAGGTCTGCTTCATTTCCTCAATTTTATTCTGCCTGTAGGTTTCACAAATAGAATCAAGGGACTTTGTAGCAAGCTGAACAAAGCTGCCTTCGTCAAGGTTACTGCCTGATGCCTCAATAACGTCCTTTTCAAAATTTGCCAAATCTTTTTTATTAATTCCGCCCTGAGCACTGACAACATATCTCACTTTGGCGGCAAGCTTTGTATTCTTTAAAAATGCTGCATCAAGCTCATCAAGTGACGCCTGTGTACCCTTCATAATATCAACATAGCCAAATCCGATAGGTGTACCCTCCATCGGGAAAAGCGGCTCAATTACAAAAGGATATTTTCCGTGGTCATAATATCCCCTGTCAGCATACTGCTTGTCATTTGCTGAAGCATAAAGCACAACATCATTGACATACTTAACAAAGTGAACAATTGTTTTTCCGCTTTTGCTTTTCACCTTATAATAGCAGTCAAACACCATACTGCAATCTTGTGTGTCAATATGGTCATCGTACATAAACTTATTTTCACTTTCTCCGTTTGCACCTAATTTATTTTTCAAATCAGGGACAAGCTCACCGAACATAGTCACAATTTTATCATTATGAAGCAATGTGCGGTCAAAGAAATACGGCGAATCCTGAATATTGGTTACTCCAGGCTCCCAGGCAATATTCAGCAAATCCACTTTACTAATGGAAATATCACCTAAGCCGTTCATTTTTGAATTGTCCCAGGTGATTTTTTTACAGCTTGCACCGCAAATAAGCTTATACCAGGCACAGCGTGAATATACATCCTCATAATTGTTGTTTTCAAAAATACAGGGTACAATTTTAGACAGCTTATCAGCTTCGTCTTTATCCTGTTCCTCCACCGGAAGACAGCTTGCCTCAGGATAATTGTCCATATAATCAGCATGCTTATTGTCAATAGCGTTAAACAACCATGCGCTGGGCGGCTCTTTACGTTTTTTATCTGCAGTCTGTCCTTTGCCGTCGGTGCTGATTTGTCCGTAATGACGAAGCTTCCACCAGTTATAATTGTCAATGATTCTGCTGTCAAAATTTTCTTTGCCACGCTGATACTTTTTATAAATCTCCTGAAGCTTCTGTATGAATTTTTCGTCAACGGTTTCACTCTCACTTTCAATAGGTGCACTGTTAACGCTATCCATACCGGCGCCGAGCTTTCTGTTAAGGTCATCGCCTTGCTGCTGCAATTCACTTTGCATACCCTCAAGCTGTGACATCTGCTGCATAACCTTATTTCTCGGGTCGGTATCAGGTGATGCCTGCTGCATCATTTCAGCATTCTGTGCATTCAATTTGTCACTTGTCTGACTGAGCTGCTGTGCCTTCTCCTGAAATTCCTTTCTTCTGTCCTGTGCCATTTGTTTTCTCCTTATCTGTTTATTAATATATTGCCGTATGAATTTCTCATATTAAGAGGGTCAAAATCATTCGGCGTTTCAACCTTAACCTCTACGGGCTTAATCGGATTCGTCATACAAAAATATCGTGTTTCGTCTGCAATATGGTCCTCCTGCTTTGTATCAATGTCCTCAGGCACGGTTTCACTGTATTGCAAAAGAGGCATTGTTCGTATAAACTGCTTACAGTTTTTAAAAACATACATCATAGGCAATCCCTCATCATCAAACATAAACCTGTAATGCACCTGCTCCCAACCGGGCAATCTGCTGTTATCACCCTTATTGAAATAGATGCCATACTGTGCCGCAACGTCTGCAATGCTTGTACCGCCATTTTCCTGCCAGATTGCAGGATCTGCCACACCAATTATTTTTTTGCCTTTTAGCCAGCGCTGACTGTTTTCAATCTCCGATATTTTTTTGAATATTTCGTGTGAATTCCATTTCTTACCCTCATCAGGTATCGCAACATTGTTTTCCTCTTTACAGCCGTATAATTCAAGTATTCTGTAGGCTCTGCCGTCATAATCAATTGCCCACCAGCCTACACTGAACGGCTTAGCGTAACCGTGGTCATAGCTTCGGTAGATTGTCCAGCTTGACGGAATTTCAAAAGGCTCAATAACGTGCGTAAATCTTCTGTCAATATAATGCTTCGGACTGTCGACAAAATCCTCAAAGAACTGCCCTTCAAATATATCCCACTCGCCTTCAAGCCAAGCCTTACGAAGCTTAGGGGGCAGTGTTTCCAAAAAGGCAACATAGGTTTCATCCTTCATCAAAACACTGTTATCCTGCACCTTAGCCTGAATAAAGGAATACTGCTCAGGCTTTTCCTTGCCTATAAACTGTCGGTCAATAAACAAGCGTTTTATGTAATTGTGTCCGGGTCCTCCGGGGTTACAGGTGAAATATGCTCGCTTTGGATAATTTGGATTCGCACCTCTGTTACAGGCTAAAATCTTTTTGATTTGGTCTTCCGTAAGCTGCGTTGCTTCATCAAAGAACACTATATCATATTCTGGACCTTGATATTGACGCACATCTTTATCATTACTACAATAACCAAGCTGTATTATGCTTCCATTTTCAAAAGTAAATCTTTTCTTTTGTTCGTGGTATCTTGCCATTCCATTATCACAAATAAGAGGCAGAAAATATAACACATGGTTTTTTTCAAGCTCTTCATAGGTACGGCGGACAATTAATATTTTTATGCCCGGATAGCGAAGTGACAACAATATTGCTTTTGTACGCACCGCCCAGCTTTTCCCTCCGCCTCTTGCACCGCCATATGCAACATACCTGTGTGTATCCTGCAAAAACAATATTTGCTTTGGCTGTGGTTTTTCTAAATATAAAGTCATTCTGAATACGCCTTCATTTCATCAGTCCAATGAATATCAATATCTTTGTTTTCATTAGTCTGCTCTCTGTTTTTATCAAATAAACCAAGGTGCAGACCAAGCAGTTTTATTGCGTTCAAAGCACCCTTTGAATCAAACTGATATGTACCTGTTTCCACTAATGCGTGTTCACTGTAATCCCATTCCATAACAGGAACGGCAGACATACATCTGTCAAGCACTTCGACCAGTGAATTAAGCACTTTTTCTTCAGTTATGCACGCCATTTTTATAATTTCTTTCTGACATTCTTTTATATAGTCGAGCACAGCAGGATTTCTTAATAATCTGCTTGCCTGCACTGCCGCAGTCTTTTTGCTGTAACCTGCTGCTATCGCTGCCTGTGTGCCGTTATAGCATTTAACATATTCTCTGCAAAAAGCCTTCTGTTTTGCATTTAACACTGATTTCTTAGCATCTGCCACCGATTCACGCTCCTTTAGCATCACCTGCTGCTATAATCAATTTTAAAATTCAAATTATGTAATTAAATTCTTGCGTGTGCACGAAGCACCTTAACATTCATTAACATCTGAATATCATTTTACACAGTCATAATTTTTTATTCCCCCCCTTGGTTGAAAAAATAAAAATACCCTGCCGACAGGCAAGGTATCTCACTAAGAATTATTCGCTTTTATCAGGCTGAGGACTTTCACTCTGCACATTAATAATGCCTTGCAGATTATTGTAAAGGTCGCAGTATTCTGCTGCTTTATCTCTCATTGCAAAACCCCATTCACGAGTTTTGTCATAATTCTTTTTCAGTTCAAAGTACTTATGCACAATAACGAATCCGACAGCAAGCAACAAAACAATAACCAGACTCAACACTGTGATTATAACTTTCATTTGCGTTTCTCCATTTCTTCAATTAATTCATTCTCATTTATAGCCGCAGCAAGAGGACAACCCTTGTAGCATAAATCAAAGCAGAAATTATGTAAATGCTGTTCTTTTCCCTCAATAGTTGCAAATTTCAGCCATGTTGTTTTTTGCATAGGGAACAGAGCACTGCAACAAATTGCTGTGCTTTCCTGTTTTTTAAAGAATGGGCATCCTACTCTTGCATTACTGCTAAAAGAATTAAGTTCTTGCATACTTTCACCTCTCAAAAGAAATCATCAGACAGACTATCACCTCACATTCAAAGCAAGAGCAAAGAATTATTTTGCTTCACCCGGTGAGTTTTGGCTATTCTTTTCAGCTACAGCAGTCTTGACTAAATCCTCCAGCTCTGCGACAGCGCCCTTCATAATCTTGTCAAACTTACTGCTCCACTTTTCGTGCCACTCAATAGCGGCAGGCTCACCCAATGCATCACACAGCAGTCTGATAGCTGTGCTGTTACACTCCATATGTGCAGGCTCACCAAGACAGATTTTGCACTCAATCAGCGGTGTTTTGCCGATTGCCTCATACTTCTTAACTTCTGAAACTAATGTTTTTGTACTAAGCGACTGTTTTTTAAACGGATTTTTGACTTTCATAATTAACCTCCAAATTTTATTTTTATATGAAACAGCAAATATATTTTTACGCACCACCCCCTTAATCAAAAATACGTCTGCGTTTTTGCGGATTTATCTTTTTCACCATTATGACGGAGATATACCAGTAACCATTGAACTCATTATATCTCGGCTCATCAGTCACGTACTCATAGCCTGGATATCTGTTCTCCCAGTATGCTCTGTCACCGCAATGTATCTTTGCCATGCGCTCAACTGTCAGCCTGCTTGTTTCACCATCAATAGGCTTATCAATCTCCGGCTTTTTGAGACCCTTGCTCGGATAATACTTTTTTGCTCCGATAGTTGCTTTTTGTACATATGTAACAGCAGCCTTATATCCAAAGCGCTCAGGCATAAAGCGGTCAACCTCAACGCGATTGCCCTTTGTGCCCCTTGGCTCCCACATATCCTCTGCCATATCCCGTGTCAAGCCTCTGCCGGTCATCCAAAAATGAAAATGAAAGTTTTTTCTTCCTGCATTCGGACCTCTTTTGTATGTTTTCACTTCTGGTATGCATATATATACCATTTCACCAAGACCGTGTTTTCTCCTGTACCTTCTGACCTTTTTTATGTAATTATAAAAATCATTAAGTGCCTCACACAGAGTTTGCGGCGCATTTTCAGAAGCATATCCAAAATGGCACCAAAAATCCCTGTTGTCAAAATTTGCGTGCACTAATCTGAACAGCTTCTTTATTGCAGCTTTTCTGTTTGCTTCCTTCTGCTCTTCACTTGACATACGTGTTTTAGGTGCTCGCTCTGACACCCTGCGTCCACTTTCATGAACAGCAAAGAAATCAATATCCATAATATTTCCTGATATTGTTTTTTGTTCTCTGATAAATGCCACTTTTTTACTCCTTTTTTTATTTTCACAATTACTTTGGTCGAAGAGATAACACAAACTACAAGGTCGCAAGTCGGATTTTCACCGACTCATTTTTTTACCTATATATAATAGTAATTAATATATAATTTTTTATGTAATCAGAAAGTAACACAGATATTCATAACACCTGCTGCAATCCAATAGATTGCTGTTTTAACATTTCCGTTTATAAAATACGGCACACTTGCCACCAGCTGCAGGA
>ERZ808035.668-NODE-668-length-26273-cov-4.966712_pt1 | contig 26273 bp, 19 predicted proteins | sample MGYA00380189_ERZ808035 | MGnify/ENA primary metagenome ERZ808035 (study PRJEB31490, sample SAMN06133407) | mouse gut metagenome | isolation source: M5_1 | host: mice | place: China: Chengdu | collected 2015-05 ...
ATATGGTACTGTAATAAATATTTGTGTCTGTTTTTTGATTTCCATGTCCCCATAGCGAAAGTATAGCACAAACCGCTGCTTTTGGCTGCCTTAACCCACCGTCTAAAGCCAGTGGGATTGCGGTAGCCTTATTTTCAATGTATTTCTTGGCATCTTTTTTATGTTTCAGCGCTTCTCAAATGTCGAGGGCTTTACATACAGCGAAGTACTGCTGTGTTATGCTATAATTCTGCTAGAATTTGCACTCGCTGAAATGATTGCAAGAGGATTTGACACGTTTTCCGGTATAGTTAAAAGCGGCGAGTTGGACCGGATTTTAGTGCGCCCGCAAAGTGAAATTGTTCAAGTGCTTGGAACAAAGTTTGAGTTGACAAGAATAGGGAAGATATTACAGTCAATTGTTATGTTTCTCTATAGCATTTTAAACAGTAATGTTGTTTGGAATTTTTCTAAAGTGTGCACAATGATATTTATGCTGATTGGCGGCACAGTTGTTTTCTCTGCACTGTTTTTTATCTATGCTGCACTGTGCTTTTTTACCTTGGATGGACTTGAGTTTATGAATGTGTTTACGGACGGAGCGCGGGAATTTGGAAAATATCCAATTGGTATTTATGGAAAAAAGATGTTGCTATTTACAACTTTTATCATCCCATATGCGCTGATACAATATTATCCGCTTTTGTATATTTTAGGCAAAAAAACTTCAATATTTTATATGTTTTTACCTCTGGCAGCCTGTTGGTTTTTTATACCAGCGCTAATATTGTGGAAATTTGGTGTCAGACATTATCACTCAAGCGGGTCATAAAGAATTATAGAAAAGTTACAATTCACACTCACGCCAGATTTCGTATTGATTTATGATGATTTGGTGTGAATTTATAATAATTCCAGAAAAGAATACTTGACAAGCAGATACTTTTTTATTACAATATGAAACTGAAATAAATCTAAAATTCTAAAAAACTTTTATTAAAAGAAGGGTGGTGGGAAGATGATGAATTAACAAAACAGAAAACACAAGTTGAGATTTTTATTTTAAGACAATTGCATCATTTATATGTAATGTCTATTATTGTGTACTTTTGTTTTGTTAGAAACGATTCACAAATAAACAAGTCAAGGTATATCAGTTATTTATGAACAGTTTCTTATACTGATGCAGTTTAGAACACTGCGCAGTCATCATCTTCCTGCATAGAAAAAGCGTTAAGGCATAGCGAGTGGGAAAATTTTCCTCTATTCGATTACGCATGGATATCCAAAGGAAATATGTCAGCAAGCTGACGGACATTCCGCGTGAAGTAAACGCTTCCCTTTTCAATGCATATGTAAATCAAAAATAAATCTCCTTCGTGTTTTCACAGACAAATTTCCCTGGAAATCAGGTATCTGTTGTAGTAAAAAATAATAGATAGGCTCTTGAAGTCTCTTTGTACTTAATATTTTGAGAAGATTTTTATTCGATACCCACCAATTTATGCGATGTAAGTTAATTAAATTTATGTGCATATGACAAATCTACCACAAAAGTAAGGAACTGAAATTTTGAGGGACTATTCTCAGAAAACGGAGGAGATTTTATGTTACAAGTAAAACATTTAACGATACGGCACAAAAAAGATTATCGCATTTTATTGAAAGATTTTAACTTCCATATCAACCCAGGAGATAAATGCGCCTTGATTGGTGAGGAAGGCAATGGCAAAAGCACATTGCTAAAACTTTTGTTTAATCCTGCCTTGGCAGAGGACTATGTGGAATATGACGGCGAAATTCTGTGTACAGGGGAATGTTTGGGCTATTTGCCTCAAGAACTTCCTAATACAGACCGCGCCCTTTCTATCTATGAATATCTCACTGCCACTGACAGTTTTTACGACCATACTACAAATGAACTTGCCTCATTGTGTGTTCGTCTAGGATTTCCTATAGAACGTATGTATGCATCAGAATCTATTGGAGTCCTCTCTGGAGGAGAAAAAATTAAGGTACAACTTATTCGTCTGCTCCTTGACAATCCGACAATCCTTCTACTTGATGAACCTTCCAATGATTTGGATATCGAAACACTTATCTGGTTAGAACACTTTATCCAAGACAGCAAACTGCCAATTCTCTATATCTCCCATGATGAGACACTCCTTGAGCACACGGCAAATAAGATTATCCACATAGAACAATTGCGCCGCAAGACTACACCGCGCTATACAGTTGTTGCGTCAGATTATCAAAACTATATTGCCCGCAGAGAGTTGCAATTCCAAAAACAAGAACAGGAAGCTAGAAATGAGCGGCGAGAATATGATAAACAGCAGGAAAAATTTCGCCGAATACAGCAAAAAGTGGAACATCAGCAGAACGCCATCAGCCGTCAAGACCCGCACGGCGCAGCACTCCTTAAAAAGACAATGCACCGCGTAAAGGCATATGAGGCGCGATTTGAGAAGGAATTTGAACATATGACAGAACTGCCAGAATACGAGGAAGCAATGTTTACCAAATTTGGTAATCGCACTTTTATTCCGAACGGAAAAATTGTACTGGACTTTTCACTCGAGGCGCTTCGCGTTCCTGTTAGCCCAGACTTACAGACATCTATCACGCTTGCGCGCAACATCCACCTTTTTATACAGGGACCTGAACATATTTGTATCACTGGAAAAAACGGCTGCGGAAAAACAACACTTATGCGTATTCTAGCAAAAGAACTGTCACAACGTTCAGATATCAAAGTTGCTTATATGCCGCAGAATTATGAAGAACTTTTGGATATGGAACAGACCCCTGTCGCATTTTTATCCGATGGCAGCAAGGAAAGTATCTCAATGATGCGCACCTATCTTGGCAGTATGAAATTTACAGCAGATGAGATGTCGCATCCTATGCGGGAATTATCAGGCGGTCAGAAAGCAAAAGTTATGCTGCTCTACCTCGATACATCGGGCTGTGACGTGCTTTTACTCGACGAACCAAGCCGCAACTTTTCACCACTCTCCAACCCTGTTATCCGACGAATGCTTGCTGATTTTCCAGGTGCGATTATCAGTATTTCCCACGACCGCAAATTTATTGCAGAGGTCTGTGACAAAGTATACCAACTTACAGAAGAAGGACTTGTTCTCTAATACTTCATACGAATGTTTATACCATTGCTTTTTGAATCGCTTCCATCAACGCATCATAAGTTTCATATGCTGCAAGGTCTGGATTATCTGCTTTAATTTTATCTGTGCTCTTAAACAAAAATCCAGCCTTGCTTGCTCGAATCATACCAAGATCATTATAGCTGTCTCCACTGGCAATTGTCTCATACCCGATGGATTGCAGCGCTTTGACTGTTGTGAGCTTTGACTGTTCACAACGCATCTGAAAGCCCGTGATTTCACCGTTCTTTGCAACTTCAAGCGAATTGCAAAAGATAGTCGGCCAGCCAAGTTTTTTCATTAGCGGTGTCGCAAATTGTGCAAATGTATCACTGATAATAATGACTTGTGTGATGGTGCGGAGTTCATCCAAAAATTCCTTTGCTCCCGGAATTGGATCAATCGTTGCGATTGTCTCCTGTATTTCCTTCAAACCAAGCCCATGTTCCTTCAAAATGCCCAGTCTCCAATGCATCAATTTATTGTAATCTGGCTCATCACGCGTTGTTTTTTTTAACTCTGGAATACCACTTGCCTTAGCAAATGCAATCCAAATTTCTGGAACCAATACGCCTTCCAAATCCAAACATGTTATGTACATCTCAATACCTATACCTTTCTGTCCTACACGATTTTTTTAATATCATACTAATCACAACGGTATTGATTATAGCACACTTTTTTCTCCAAATAAAGCAAAACTTTATCTTGTTAATCTGTAACCTGTTACTTCCACATCACCGCTAGTCGTCCTAACCACAATGCGCCGTTGGTCTTGATTGCTGCCATAAACCCCACGAATAAACTGTAACCTTATTTTTAATTTGTCTGTTGCGCTGAGAAATTTCGACATATAGCAAAATGTCAGATTATGGACCCCTATGTACATAAAAAGCTGCTGTTTTCATATTTCAAACTATGAAAACAACAGCTTTTTCCTATTTTTTATGCAGCACAAAAGCCTCATATGGTCTGAGTGTCATCTCAGCTTTGTCATATACATTCTCTATATTGGAGATGAGACAAGATGTCCCTACAAATTCTGCTGGTATAGTGAACTTTGTTTCATGGTCGCAGAAACTACAAACAACGAGGAGCTTCTCATTATCCATTGTTCTGGTGTAAACAAACAATTGTTCGTTATCCTCCATAAGCGCCTCATACTTGCCATATACCATGATTGGATTCTCTTTTCTGAGCGCAATCAGCTTCTTATAATAATGAAACACAGAATTAAAATCTGCGGTTTCCGCCTTGGCATTGATTGTTGTATAGTTCGGATTTACTGCAATCCAAGGAGTTCCAGCAGTAAACCCTGCCTGGGGCGAATCGTCCCATTGTACGGGTGTCCTTGCATTGTCACGGCTCTTAAAGATGATACATGGCCAAAACACCTCATGAGACAATTTGCCTTCGCTGCACCATTCTCTGTATGCATTGATACTCTCAATATCACGGAAATCATCTGGACTTTGGAAAGGATAGTTGGTCATACCCAGCTCTTCTCCCTGATAAATATAGGGCGTACCCTGTAGCATATGCAGGCAGGTAGCAAGCATCTTGGCAGACACTTCTCGATACATTGGACGGTCATCACCAAAACGTGAGACAGCGCGCGGCTGGTCGTGATTGTCCCAGAACAAGCTGTTCCACGCTTTTCCATACAATTCTGTCTGCCAGCGGGAGAGCGTTCTCTTCAATGTGACAAGTGGGATTTTCTCATCTGTCCACTTTCCATATTTGCCGTCTCCCTCTACATGCTCAAACTGAAATACCATATTTAACTCATGTGCATCCTCACCGGCATACTGCTGTGCCAGCGCCGTAGTTACACCAGACGTTTCGCCAACAGTCATAATATCATACTTTGACAGCACTTTTTCATTCATTTCTTGCAAATACTTATGGACATTCGGTCCGTGAATGCAATAAGGTCCAAAATCACCATCTTTTCCATCTGGCATCTCTTTGGTCTTGGAGATCATGCTGATAACATCCATACGAAAGCCGTCAATACCCTTGTCACACCACCATGTCATCATATCAAAGACTTCCTTGCGCACATTAGGATTGTCCCAGTTTAGATCTGGTTGTTTCTTGGAAAATAAATGCAGATAGTACATATCTGTTGTTTCGTCATATTGCCACGCCGAACCGCCAAAACAAGAACCCCAGTTATTTGGCGGTGTCTGCGCATCTTTGCCCTCACGCCAAATATAATAGTCGCGGTATGCATTCTCCTTTGATTTCCGGCTCTCCATAAACCACTTATGCTCATCCGATGTATGGTTCACTACCAAATCCATAACGATTTTAATCCCGCGCGCATGAGCAGCCGCCAACAGTTCGTCAAAATCTTTCATTGTGCCAAATTCATCCATGATATCCTGGTAATCACTGATATCATATCCGTTATCATCATTGGGGGATTTATACACTGGTGAGAGCCAGATCACATCAATTCCCAGATATTTTAAGTAATCCAGCCGACTAATAATCCCTTGCAGATCGCCAATCCCATCTCCGTTGCTGTCCATAAAACTCCGCGGATAAATCTGATAAATAACTGCTTCTTTCCACCATGTTCTGTTCATATTAACATCCTTCCTCTTCTTTTATTTTCTTCTATCTATATGCGCATTCTAAGTTACACACACATTTCCAATATCAAAATCTGATATCCATACAATCTCACTGTCCCATGCTCCTCTACAATATCCTGATAATTATTTAACAATACATTTTGATATGCTGTTGGCAATATAATCTCTTGTTCCGCTTGCTGATAATTTCCAACCACCAGCAATGTCCGTTCCCCTTTTGGATAATACGGCATCAGGTTGTGTCGCTCTACCCACACTGGTTCCAAAGTACCATACACAATTGTTTGTTTATAGGTTGGAGCTTTGCGTAGTGCAATTAGCTGATAATGCCAGGAATATCGCCAATGCCATCTCCATTGGAATCATAAAAACTTTTGGGATAAATCTGATATGCAACTTTGTCATGCCACCATTTTCTCTTCATAATCGCACCTCCTAATGAACTGTGAAGAAATAATAGATACAGCTTGTATAGGATATTTATCTATATTTTAATGACATCTATATGAAATGTCTTACGATTATTTGATAAAAAACTACGGTATTATGACTTTTAGAAGAACTCCATCTGTTTTCGATACTGTAATGGTGTCGTTCCTGTGTGTTTCCGAAATTCCTGAAGGAAATTTCCCAAATTGTTAAAACCACATTCCAGACAGACTTCCATCACTTGCAAATCCGTCTTTTCCAAAAGGCGTTTTGCCTGCCGGATTCGATACTCATTCAAATATTCTATAGGAGAATGTCCAATCGCCTTTTTAAAAAGACGACAGAAATATTGTTCATTCAGATTAACTTGCGCAGCAAGATCCGAAATATAAATTCTATTATAATAATTTTCCTTAATATACGTGAGGGCAGTCTTAATACTTTCCACGCGCCTGTCAAAATTCTTTTCTGTCTGTGTAAAAAGCCCATAAGCAGAAAGTGTAGCAAGAATATACATTAGAGAGGACTTAACATACAATTGACTTGTCAAATTATCTGTCACCAAACTGCTGTCTTCCAAACAAGAACGTGTCATCTCCTGTCCCGCAAGTGGTTCTTCTGTCTGCAATCCAAAGGCGCGCATAATATCAACAAATGCATTGCGTATCATAGAAAATGCTGGATGCTGTGGCACAATACAGCGTGGAAAAAGGAGTCTTCCATTTTGAATCGGTTTTATCAGGCGAATCTGCGCTTCATCACCAGAATCAAACCCCAAAATATCAGGCGAAAAGACAACAGCATCTTCCCAATAACTTTCGGACGTCTCAGTAATAATACTGTGCAATTCGCCAGGATTAATAAAATAAAAACATTCCGATTGGATTGGAAGCGATTCCATGTTCACTTCCAAACGAAATTCTCCTCCCGAAAAATGCAGAATTTCTATCTCATCATGCCAGTGATGCTTTACAAAAACACCCTTTTTTATAGAGTGTGTACGATAAATTGCACATGGAAATGACTTCGTTCCATGCAAGCGGACTTCTTTTAAATCCTTTAAGCCAGAAAGCTGTTGTTTCATTTAGAAGTCTCCTTTGCAGCTTAATTGTTAAAAAGCTATCATACACTGGCAATAAAGTCAATAGTTAATCTTGTTGCATTTTTATAAAATATTCTATCCATTCTCCTCATACGCAGACAGACACCCATCTACAATGCACACAATACGCTGCGCCGCCTTAGCCACTTTTATGTCGTGCGTGATCATGACAATGGTATTCCCCAGTTGGTTTAAATTTCCAAAAAGCTTTAGCACTTCCTGTCCACTTGCACTGTCAAGTGCTCCAGTTGGTTCGTCGGCAAGAAGAATTGCTGGCTCGCTCGCCAATGCTCTTGCAATCGATACGCGCTGTTTCTGACCGCCAGAGAGTTCATTTGGTCTGTGTTCCAGTCTGTGCGCAATACCCAGAAGTTTCACAATCTCACTGCACTGCCTTTTTGCCTCCCGATGCCCCATACCGCGTATAAGCAAAGGCATAATAATATTCTGCATCACATTGTAGGTTGGAATCAGTTGATAATTTTGAAAAATAAAGCCAATCTCTTTATTGCGCACTTCTGTCAAATCACTTTCTCTCATGTTATGGATTGCCCTGCCATTGAGATAATATTTACCAGAATCCAGCACATCCATACACCCAATAATATTCATTAGTGTCGTTTTACCAGAACCAGATGGTCCAAGGATTGCCACAAACTCCCCTTTTTTTACTGTGAAATTAATATCTTTTAGAACAGGCACCATATCATCACCAAGTCTGTAACCTTTATTGACACCCTGTATCTCTATTATTTTTTCCTCCACCGTCTGCGCCTCCTACTCTATAATCCATATTTTCATCAATGCTTTTTTTCCAGTATCATCTTTTTGCAGAAGCATTTTTATAATATCTCCACTAGATAGGCGTGAAAATGTTGTGATAGTGCCAAGTTTTGTTTCTACTTCTGTGCCTACAGGAATTTGCATCTGTCCTGTCACATCTGTCTCTGCATAAGTCATAATAGTGGCACCTTGTATGTTGGCTGTGTTATCTCCAGTGGAAGACTTTTGTATCCCTGATCTGTTGGTTCCCTCACCTTTATCTTTGGCTGGCATTTTGCCTGCTGTTGGCATATTTTCTATATCTGGCATTTTGCCTGCTGTTGGCATATTTCCCATATCTGGTATTTCGCCCGCTGTTGGCATATTTTCTATATCTGGCATTTCGCCCGCTGATAGCATTTCTTCATTCTGTGTCGTTTGTCCCCGTTTTCCTCCGCCGGCATTTTGACCGAAACCATTTTCTTTTCTCCTGTTGCTCTTTTCGTCAGAATCCGCAAAATCTATTGTATGTGCCTCAACAATAACATACTCCATCTCATTGCCCAATAAGGACGTGATCTTTGCGTATGTATACTCTTGTCCTTCTTCCAAAACAGGTTCTTCACTTTCATCTGCCGCGTGAGCTTGCGGCAAATAGCAATAACAGGCTCCTGCACCTGCCACCATAAACAGAATCAATAAAACGATTGCCAGTCCTTTTTTGCTCTTTCTATTCTTACCTTTCACCATTTTCTTTTCTCCCTAATTCCCATTCGCCCACTTTAGCGGCACTTAAATCCAGATGGTAAAATCTCCGATTTTATACTACTCCTGATTCAATGCGACGACAGGTATCAGTGATGATGCTTTATATGCCGGATAAAAACCAAAGATTGTACCTGTTATCACGCCAAATGCAAGTGACAGCAATGCCCCCTGTGCGGATAGTTCTACTCTAACGGAAAAACTTTCTATCACAGGCGTTATGCCAAACGCAATAAGTACGCCTAGGATTGATCCAATAAAACTCATAAAACATGCCTCGAACAAAAATTCTAATAAAATATCTCGCTTGGAACATCCAAGTGCCTTAAGGATACCGATTTCATTTGTCCGCTCCTTCACGGAAACAAAAAGCACATTCATAATGCCAATTCCACCCACAATAAACACAATCATCGCCATTGCAATCAGAAGAAGTTGCAATGTGTCATTGGACTTTGACGCCGCTTCCATCTTGGTTCCTGCATCGGAAATAGTAAATTCCGCGTTTGCATAGCTGTCAGCAAGAACCGTTTTTATATTTTCAATCACGGTGTCAACATGATTGACATCCACAGAAATTACAGTGATGGTTGGACTGATATTCTGTCCAGTAATATATTTCACCCCTGTGCTATAAGGAATAAAAATAGTTGTGTCTGGGCTGATGCCCGATGATACACTTCCCATCTCTTCCAGTACACCGCTCACCACATATGGTCTTGCGTCGATATAAACCACTTCATCATATGCAGCATACACGCTCCCAAAAATCTCCTTTGCAATAGAATAACCAAGCACACAATATTTTTCTTTGTTTTCATCATTTTCAACAGTTAAAAATGTTCCTGTTATCATTGAGAGGTTGCTTATACTCATATAATTATGCTTCACGCCTGCAATCGTGTAGGAACCCGCCGACTCTAGGTCTCCGCCCTCCACCTCAGTTGTCGTTGTGTAAGATATGGTCACATCAGAAATGTCTGGAACAAATACAGAAAGATCCTCCATATCATCTGTAGAAAGGACAATCTTCTCCTGATTGGTTCTGTCCCTGTCTCCTCCCCAGTTGCCAAAAAAACCATTCATTGACGGCATTCCACCACCTGGTATTCTGCCACCGTTTGGCATTCCACCTCTGCCAGATGTTCCTCTTTCTCCTCTGTCACCAAATGCAATGGCATTGGATTCATAAGAAATATCGATAGCGCCCGCGTTAAGGTTTTTGAACTGTTCTGCAACTTCTATCTTTCCGCCTGTGCCAATCGCAAGCACCATCATAATTGTGGCAGAACCCACAATAATTCCAACAGAAGTAAGAATAACCTTAAACTTATTCTGAGAAAGATTGATGATGACAAGCCTTAATAATTCCGAAATTCTCATGTTTCACCCACCTTGCTCTCAATCAGGACAATATCCCCCTCGGAAAGTCCTGTTATAATCTCCACATTGATACCATCTGAAAACCCTGTCGTAATTTCCTGTTTCACAATGTTTTCATTGTCATCACGCACCTTGACATAAGATTTGGTCCCTTCCCTAAAAACTGCGCGATTTGACACATAACAGACTTGCTTCATCTCTTTTGTCACAAAAGTCACATCTCCGGTCATCCCTTCATACAATCCTGATACTTCCCCTTGTATCGTTACAGTAACTGTATAGTACACAGTTCCAGAACTACTGTCGTACTCTGCATCTGACACATCTGTTATCTTGCCAGAAAAAATTTCATTGGGATATGCAGTAAAGACAATATTGACTGTGCCCTCCTTGTCAATCGCGCTGTAATCGTCTTCGCCAAGCGACACAGCCATTGTCACAGTTTCCTGATTGTTGAGTACCACCAAACTGCTTCCCCCTGACAAAGTATCTCCTTCCGAGAGAAGTATTTCTGTCACAACACCGCTGTATTCAGAGAAGATACTATTATTTTGTACAAAACGGTCAAATTCTCCAAGTTTCTCTACTGCCGTGTCATAGCGCTTCTTTGCAGATGAAAGTTCATTGTCAAGACTTGCCGTCTGTATACGATACCATTCGGATGCTTTGTCAGCGTAATAGATGTCTATCTCTTGTGTTTGTCCTAAATCAAGCTTTGCTTTTTCATAGTCAATCTGACACTGGCTCATAGTACGAACTGCCGTTTGCATATCAAGTGAGAGCTGTTCAAGCTCCTCATTTATGCTGTCAATCTGTTCTTCAAACTGATCTGCAAGTTTTTGTGCCGTGTCTCTTGTATTTAAATAAACCGTATAATAATATGCATTCTCATATCGCCCTTCATAGTTCTCCGAGACTGCCCCCTGTGCCTCATGCAAAAACGCTAACGCTTCATTATATTCTTCCTGAAGCTCTGCAAGTTTCAATAATTTTTCATTGTAAGTATTCTGTTTGTCCTCCACGTCCTTGGCTGCATCTTCCACGGCATCCAGATATGTTTTTAACTCATTTTCATAAATTAACTGTGCATATTTGCCGTTTGTAACATAAGTGTCATATCCCTGCTGCGCCTGTGTCCTTGACGCCTCCTGCTCGACGCGCAGCGCTTCATAATCTGCCTTTGTATCGTTAATATCTTCCGAGAGCGCCTCCCGAATCTCATCCACACTTTCGGCTGTCAGCGTATAGAGCAGATCGCCTTCTTTTATTTCCTGCCCAACTGCAATCTCCACATCTGCAACTTCAAGCGATTGGGTCTGTGACACGGAACTGTCCATATGAAATGAACCAAAAGACATCATTCCGGTACCGCCAGTTCCCATACCGCCAAATCCCCCAGGCATGGCACTAGTTGTTGTCTGATTATTTAATGTGGAACCGCTGTCCACAAGTGCACTGATATCCAAATCAAACCGCTGTTCCAGCGTACCGATCTTCACTGTCGCTTCCTCTGTGATTCCGACTGTAAGGCTGCCATACGCAACCTTCGTTTCTCTGTATACAATCTCTTCCTCATTTTGGTCACGCCCCACAAATCGCAGAGAAAGAGCCAAAATTCCTATCATTGTCGCCACTCCGATACCAGCCAGCAATTTTGTCTTACTCTTCATCTGCGTCTCCTTCGTGGACCTGTGTCCTAACATAGTACCTGTCACCTGCGTTTATCCCATCTTTAATTTCTATGTACGTGCCATTGTTAAATCCAGTTGTTACAGGAGTAAGTACATACGCCTCTCCAGATTTTATATACAACTGACTCTTACCGTTTTCCTCCACAATTGCTTTCCGCAGAACATAATTGATATTCTCCGCTTCTTCCGTGACAAATGTCACATCTGCTGTCATGCCACTATAGAGCATGGAAGTGTCTCCCTGTATCGAAACCACTACTGGATGGCTGATGGTGGCTGAATTTCTACTTGTAGCAGTTGTTGTTATCGATTGAATCACACCGCGGTAGACCGCTTCCTCATATGCAGAAAAATTTAATCCCACCGCATCACCCACTTTCATTGTCACCACATCTTCCTGAGAAACGTCCACAGAAACTGTCATATCCTCCGCTTTTGCAAACGCAATTAACGTGCCAGTATTTGTCAGATAATCCCCAACTTCATACCCTATTTCGGTAACAATACCACTTCCCTCTACGCAGACAGTTCCATCTTGCACAAATTCCTCAAAAGCATCCAGCTTTTTTGTGGCCTCCTCAAGTTCCCGCTGTGCCTTAGAAAGTGCATTCTCGTAGCTAGTCAGACTACTCTGATATTTTACGTCTGCAATCTCGCCACTGACGGTTGATGTTCTCAGATCTTGCTGAGCTGCCAACAGTTCTTTTTCTAACAATTGCTGATTGTATGTGATTTCCATTTCTATTTTATATACTTCGTCAACCTTATCCTGAATCTGCTGGCTTGACTCGTCAAACTTGCTAAAAAACTGTTCATAAGCTGTTTTGGCTGACTGAAATGTCTGCGCTGCCTCCACCTTGTTTGTGACATAATCTGCACTTGCATCTTCAACGCCTTCAAGCGCATCCTCATATGCTTCTACAATATCAGATTTGTTTTCGAGATACTCCTCCTCTGTCAGATCGCACTGTAATTTGTATATGTCCTTTAATAGCTGCTGTATCTCAAGGCTTTTTGCTGCCATATTATTAGAGATCCGGGCAATAGTAGTATTATATGAGGTCTGTGCCAGTGCTGTATCGAGCAGTGTTTCATTTCGAGAAAGTTCAGCCTCCAGCACACCGATCTCATACGAGGTCTGTGCTGTCGCAAGCGCAATCTGCGCCTCTGTTTTCTCATAAGTGAGTGCCTTGCGCACAGAGTCAATACTGTTCTGTGTAAATTGGTATACTTTATCCCCTTCCTGAACTCGCTGCCCAACAGCCACATAGACTTCCTGCACTTTTAGATAATTTTCGTCCTCCTCATCTTCCTCTTCATCGCTATCCGTAGATACATCAAGGTCATAAACCTGAGAGGTAATACCAAATTGCACCGTCCCGCTCTCCGTCACACCGTTTTTTAAAATCCCCTGTTGGACAATCTGTTCGCTATATTCCCAATGCTGCACATTTTGTTGACGTTTTATAAAAATTGTGTAACATGCAGCCACAATGATAACCGCAGTCACAATGCATAAGAATGTTAGACTCTTTTTAGTTTTGCGTGTCATGTGTCTCTTGGTTTGCTCTTCCTGACTGCCCATTTTCATCCTCCTTTGGGTCAAATATGGTATCTGCAAGGTCTTTGGGCACATCTCCCTGACCTGACGTTTCGTCTTTTGATGATACTGCTGGGGTTGTATTCTCTCCAAATATCACACTCGCTGTCAAGTTAGCATCAAGTCCACTCACATCTCCTTGCAAGTTTACTATCACCGTATAGCTGACTGCAGTTCTACTGTTTGATGAAGCGATTGGATTGATTGTCTCAATCACACCACTATAGGTTCCAGCGTCGGCTATAACAACAGACGCTGCCTCGCCAACATACAGTTTGGCAATGTCTTCTTGACTTACCGACATAGAGACAGAAATCTGTTCTGGATTGCTGTAGGCAAATATCATGCTGCCGCCTGCAAGTACCTTTCCCTCCTCTGCCATTAACATCAAAACTGTTCCACTTTCTTCTGTATACAGATATCCGTCCCCCACAAGCGCTTCAAACAGCGCAAGATTGCTGTCCGCCTCCTCTTGGGCATCCCGTAGTCTATCAAGACTATCTTTCAGGCTTGTTAGCTGGGTATCATAATCATTTTGTGCCGTTTTTCCCTTTGCCACAGATGTCTCATAAACAGTCTTTGCGTTTAGAGCTTGCTTTTGATAAGACACCTCTGCATCTATAAAATCCTCCCTCGCTGCCTCAAGTTTGCTCAGAAGCTTTTGAAGGTTCAATTCTGCAGACGCCATCTCATCCTCATATTCTTTGAGGGCAGTTGTATAGTTTTCCTCTGCCTTCTCTACTTCCTGTTCCAAAAGATTAATTGTCTTTATAATCCACTTTCTTTCATTCTGAGAATCCTGATTTTCCTGTTTTCCCATACTGCTAAAACCCGCAAATTCTGCACTGTCACTTGGGGAAGATGTCCCTTTGTCTGTATCTTTTTTTGATTCCGTATCTTCTTTGTCAGATTTATCGTTTGATTCTGTATCTGTTTCTAAATCCTTTTTGGATTCAGTATCTTCTTCTGAATCCTCTTCTAAATCATCTTTTGATTTCAATTCCTCTTCTATCTCCTCATCAGAAGTTGTTTCTCCTCCCGCAGAACCGCTTAGCGTCATCATTCCTGCTGTTCCCATAGTTTCCGAGGAACCACTTTTCAACTCTTCATCCGTCACTTCCCAATATTGCATTCTGTCCGCATACAGTTCCGTTGCCTCCTCATATGCCTCTTTCAAAGTGGCAATATGATAGTCATCATAAAAGGTATTATTCTGCACACGCTCAAGATATTCTTGATACTCCTGCTGTGCTTCCTCATAAATTTTTGCGGATTGCACATAGTCTGCCTCCAACTGTGCGATAGTGTTGTCGTAAACCTGTTTGGCAAACTGTGACTCAAGCATTACCATATCATAAGTATATTTCGCTTGTAGTTTGCTCTCTCCATCTGATATTTGCCCACTCCTATAAGCCAACTGTGCGCTCAGTGCAGCAGACTTTAATTCTTCCCTCGCATCCGCAATACTTTCCTCCGTAAATTTTATGTATTTATCACCTGCTTTAACGCTGTCACCATTTATTAGATAGACTTCCTCCACATACAGATTTGTATCTTCCAAAAAATCAATTGCAAAAGTAACTGCTTTCACACCCACAGAAGTTGTTCCTGTTGCCATAACCACGCTTGACTCTCTATGGAAATTTCCATTTCCATTTTGGGCATGGTCCTCCATACTGTTGTTTATAGCAGTCTGTCTCGTTCTTATATAACTGCCCAAACTCACTGCTGCAATCGCAATGACAATCGCCGTCACCGCCACAATTCCCAGTCTGTTTTTCCATTTCCGCTTTTTTACCAGAACGTCCATTTCTTGTAATGTTTTTTCTTTTTGCCCCATAGAACCCCTCCTAGAACTCCTCCGATCTGCCGTATATTGACGCAAAACAAGGGACGTGTGGGGAGAATACTTTTGCCATCTGCATTGCCATAATACCCATTGCCTTACTCATACATTCTCTTTCACACAGGCTGACACAGCACAAAATTCAATTAACGCAGCCGCTGCGCCTGCCCAATTCTTTTATATGACATCTTTGAAGCACAGTTTATAGAAGACTGTGTTTCTTGTCATATTCCTTCCGACTGTAGAGTACTATTTCTGACAGAAAGCACTTTTCACACGCCCTTTAACCAATATACTGTGATTTCTTAAAATGTACTTAAAATAAGTTGTTTCGATTTTGTGAATTATCATTAGGAAATGAACTTCATATGACACTTGCAATGCTTAGACTATTTCAGGCTGCATACCCAGCCCTTTTGATAGATTTACAAGATCACTTTAAAACAGATTGTTTTTTCATCTGTGCGCTCAGCCTTAATTTTTCCGCCGTGCGTTTCTACAATCGCCTGTGCCATTGCCAACCCAATCCCCGTGCCTCCAGTGTTGGTAGCGCGCGATTCATCCACGCGATAAAAACGGTCAAACAGTCTGTCTAAATCCGTTCCGTCTGGCAAATCACAGGTATTTGATACTTTTATACAAACCTTGCGTCGCTTTCGGTATATATCCAAATGAATCTCCCCACCCACATCAGAGTATTTCACTGCATTGTCAAGCAAAATAGAAATCATCTGCTGTATAGAATTGCAATCTCCATATATTGTTAGCTGCTCCTCTATATTTTGACAGTAATTTTTTCCTTCTGCCTTCGCGCGGACCGCAAATAGCTCCGCAGTCTCCCACGCGACATCACTCAAAGAGAAAGTGCTCTTTTCAGGGAATGGAATCTCTTCATCTAACCTTGACAGCGCCACAAGCTCACCCACAAGGCGGGTCAAACGCGCTGTCTGTTTCTGAATATTAGAAATCCACTCATCTCCCTCATATTCCATCGCCGCAATATCGGCGCTTGTGGCAATAGATGTAATCGGCGTTTTCAGCTCATGCCCCGCATCTGTGATAAAACGTTTCTGCCGCTCCATATTTTTGGCATAAGGTCGGACAGCATATCGCGAGAAAAACACAACAAGAATTAAAACAACTAGCAGACTAGAAAATCCTATCACCAATGAGATAATCAACAGAGATCTCATAAACTGTAAAGCAGATGTCACATTCAAAAACAAAACTGTGCTTCCCGCATCATCTACCTTTACATGATAACGGTAATCCCCATAATACCCCTTTTCTTTACCTTTCCGAAGAACTGCTGCTGTATATGCTTTGGCTGTTTCCTCATCTATCGAATAGATATAATCCCTTGAAATAACCTCAATATTCTCAGACAAATCACAATACACAGCAAAAAAACGCGTGGTAAAGCGCGCTTCTGGCCCTCCACCTGGCATTTCTGAAATTGGCGGAAACTCTGGCTCTTGATGTGCAGACGTTCTTCGCTCATGTTCCTTTGGGTTCTCATCTTGCGAGGCGTTTCTGCGTGCTCTGTGTTCATACGCCCGCTGTTCATATTCCAAAAGGCTTGCCGCCAAGCCATCTTGCGTCGATGTTGTCCTATAATAATTGACGATATTAATTCCCACCACCAGCACAAGCATCACTGTGGCAAAAGCAGCCATCGCTGCCATAATAAACCGTCGCTGCATTTTTTTCAGCATATTACGCCTCCACTTTTCTTCTATTTTTTATCCTTCCAGCGAATATCCAGCTCCGCGCACTGTTCGTATCTCGACGCGGCTTCCAATCTGTCGAAGTTTTTTTCGCACAAAACTGATATACGTCCATACAACATTCATGTCTGCTTCCGAATCCTGTTCCCAGATTTTATCCATCAAATGATTTGCAGAAAACACAAAATGTGGGTGCTGCAAAAATAATTCTGCCAACTGAAATTCCTTATTATTGAGGCGCACTGTCCGTTCCCCACAAGTAAGTTCATATCGGTTGCAATCCAACTGCACATCTTCAAAGGATAATACAAGGTCGGTGTATCCTGCATTCCTGCGCGAAAGTGCTTTCACACGCGCAATAAACTCCTTGGTCGCAAACGGTTTTGGAAGATAATCATCCGCCCCCGCCTCAAGTCCTGCCACGCGATCTTCTATCTCCGCTTTGGCTGTCAACATCAGCACAGGGACACTTGAACGACACTTTCTGATGTGATGCAACACTTCCAAACCATTGACTTTGGGCATCATAATATCCAATACAACAACATCATATTCTGCACATTGAAAGTAATCTAAGGCATCTGCTCCATCGTGCACAATATCTACTGTGAATTTATTTTTTTCCAATAGAAATTTTAATCCTTTAGCGAGTTCCACTTCGTCCTCCGCAATCAAAATGCGCATAATGCTAACCTCCTATTTTTATAGAACCTCTTGAAATCTTTTATCCAGAATATGTCCTCTTGTTGAAATGTACTTAAAAAACTTTAATTTTTTCTAAACTCTACCTTTGGCACTTCCAACTCCTTCTGTTCTATTGAATTGGACAGATACCGAAATGTCCCATCATCAAACGGTTGTACTACAATTTTATTTACAAAAGCACAATCTGAATTGTAATCTGCCCATACACCATCGACATAAAGCGTAATTGTTCCATCAGAATTTTCTGTATATGCAACAACTTCTCCAAAAGGTGGATATGGGCTTGCTGATATCATTTCATATGCATAACTATTGCTACTGCTATCATATTCGCACTTTTCCCGCAACTGTTCTATTGACACTGGGAAATATATTGTCATTAGCTTCTCATAGATGTCTGCTGGTATTCTCCAATTTTCCACCTTTAAATTTTCTCCACTATAAATTCGATAGATATCTTCAAACATACAAGGCATCAGAATATCTTCTACATTATTGCTATCCCAATTTGTTACAAGAACATTGTAATTTACGTAACTTAATCCATATACATATTTCGCTGTTAATTCCCTGCACTTCACGGAAAGTGGTTTTATTCTCCAATATTGACGCAAGCTAGAATGAGCTATCAAATTTTTATGTGCATAGATAAAATATCCTTTCTCTGTCAGCTTAATCTCCGCAATATCACTAACTAAGGTATTTTTAATCTCAGGTATACCTCCCTCCTGCCAGCCAATTCCCACATAATATGTCTGTAACTTATTGTTTCTATATATAAATGTTATCGCTCCAATAAGACCATCTTGATTTACCTGAAATATCATTACCACTGCATCTTGTTTTTTTGTATAAGCAGTATAAAAATCCTCAACTTTCTTATAATTTTCCATATTCGTGCCTTCTGTAACGCTGACAAAACCTTCCCTTCCAAGAAGTGTAACAACCTCCCGACATTGTTCTTTTGAAAACTCTTTAATATTAGAGCTAAAGGATGATTCTCCTATCAACTCTATCTCTTGATACACTTCCTTCACTTGCTCTGCTGCTGTCAATGCAATATTTTTTAATTCTATTTTTTCCGCCTCACTTATCAGACAATTCTCCGCCTGCGGAAGAAAATATAAAGAAGATTCTGTCTCGCTTTCTTTAACAATATTATCACTTATCTCTTTCCATTCTTCCTCTGTGAAACGTTTAGAATGCCACCATATATCATAGTCATCTGAAAGCATCTGATTGGATATATATTGAAAGCGATTCTCACCTAATGGACGAATTACGATTTTATGTGAAAAAGATTTCGATGTATTTTCATTTGGATATACTGCATTGATAATTAACGTGATTGTTCCATCATCATTTTCCATATAATTTACTACTTCTGGATATGGAATCTCAGAATGTTCAGCTTCATAAAATCCTCGCGGTCTGTATTCATAACTTGCTTTCTCTGGCTGATAAATTGTTTTAGACCGAAGTAATTCCCTCTCTACATTAAAATACGTCATAATAACATTTTCAAATATTTCTTCTGGAATCTCATAAATTGTTTCAACTCCTAGATTTTCATTTGCGGCATAAGGAACAGGCTGTCCATATAAAATTGGGTAAAATTTATCAAAAACATCATAAAAATTTAAATCTCCAAAGTCTTCCTCATTCCAATCTGTGAGAAAGATATTATTCTGACCGTAGCCAATTGGCAAAATAAACTTCCTGTTCCATTCTCTACATTTTTCATCTAACGGCAAAACTCGTAACACTGTATGTTCCATTGCATCGCTTAATGTCAACACAAAGTTTTCATCCGAAAAATAATTTCCCTCCAAAATTATATACCCTTCCTCTGTGTATTGCCACAGGTCAGCCGCATAATTTACCATACTTTTGTTTTGAAGGCAGCCATTTTTATCATACTGGTAATATCCTTTCACAATATTTACATTACCATCCTCTGTTTCCAAGTCAAATTTCTGAAATCCCAACTCCATAATCACTATAATTGTAAGCTTATCACTTTTCTTTTCCTCTACTGCTTTGCAAAATTTCACTGCCTGCTCTGCCCCTGCCATATCAACCTGATTTTCACTGTCAACAGCCACATATCCATGCTCCCCAAGTCTGACAACAATGTGCTCCTTTGTTTCCAAACTGCCTAACGTATTTGTTTTGACTGCTTCCTCATAAATATCGCGATAAATTGCGGCAATATTATCTGCATTTACAATTTCATTGTCCAACGCCGCAACTCCAATATCCGATACAAAGGATATTTCATTGTCCTTCGCTGTTCCTCGAATATCTAATACCTTTGATAAGTTATCGCTACAACCCGTAATCACAAACACAATAATAGAAATCATTCCAACTAACAATAACATTCTATTTCTTTTTATCAAACTTACTTTCCAAAACCTGTCTATCCATTCCTTTAACACAACCATTTCCTCCCCCATTCTCTACGTAATTCTTACGTATGTAATATTTAAACAAATATTACATTATTCCGATTGAAAAGTCAAGACGGAAATGGGGCTGTCAAAATATCATTTCTTTCGACAGCCCCATATCCTTCTTATTCAATAATGTTATTTAGAATGTTATTCCACAACTGCATCATACCGAAATCGGGAAAATCCACCCTTACCACCAATTTCCTTTGTGGCGTATACAAACAATCCAAACCGGCAACCTGCAAAATGGTCTAATTTAAAATACAACTTCTGCGCAATGCCAATCGGCTTCCATCTGTATTCTCCATTGTGTCTACTATCAGAATTATCATCGTATTCACTATTGTATTCCCCATCATAATAAAAAAACTTCGCCTCATCTTTCATCTGCGCAAAGTCTGCTTCAATTCGCAACCGCACTGTACTTTGTTTTATTCGTACCGTTTCCCATTCTGTTCCTTCCACGACCTTTTCTGGCGCCTGCATGGAGTCATTCTCAGCCGTTCTACTTTTCATCACAATATAAAATCCATCATTCCTCCGTGTCACCGCAACCATGCCATAACACCCCTGCAATGCGCAGAGTCCAGCATAATCTCCTACTTTCAGTGTGGAAGCATCCACAGTCACATCACCTGTACAACGCGGAAAAAACATGCGCTGTGTCAGCACATTTGCCGCCTGCAGCAAACTTTGACATACTTTTCCTGTCTCAATCCATAAGATACCACTCTCAGTATCTTGTCTGACCAAGCGCAGATCTGGTTCATGATTAAACTGCCACACGCTTTTCAGACCATAACAACCATATCGCTCACACTCCTTTTCTTTTGAAAGCCCCAACACTTTTCTAAAATCATCGCTCTGTACTAATGACTCATATTTATAATCCGCTCTCTTGTATGGCAATGGCACTTCAAATTGCTGTGGAATTCGTCTATCCTTCCCAAACACAGGATACTCTGCATCCCATGTGACAGGTACCAACACGGGGATTCTGCCGACTGCGCCGTGATCTTGAAACAGCACCGCATACCACTTTCCATCAGGCGTGTCAACAATCCCCCCCTGGGCTACCCCTTGACCACAGTATCCTCTATCATCGACCAGAACATCCCCGCCAATAAATGCACCGTCAATGGAATCAGCCATAAAACATGCCTCGGTACGCATCCATCTGTCCCGCAATGAATGAATAAAAAACAGATAATATTTTCCATTTATTTTATAAAAATGTGTTCCCTCATAACCAAGCCCGGGGTGTCCCACGTCACTAACCGCCAGACGATGCAACCCACCCACAAGAGGCGCTGTCAGATCCGCATTGAGCTGTGTGATATAAATGTCCTTATTTCCGTATGCAATATACACATCATCCCCGTCAAACAAAAGGGAGCAGTCATGGTAAAAACCTGCAATTTGCTGCTTTTTCCACGGTCCCGCAATTGATTCTGATGTATACAAGTAAGTCTTTCCTGTGTCATTTGCAACAAAACAGACATAGAACACTCCTCTGTTAAAGCGCAGAGAAGCCGCCCACATGCCCTTGCCATAGATGTTTTGTGCACCTTCCAGTCTCTGTCCAGGCGTGCTATCCAGATGGTCATACACAAAAGCTGCATGTTCCCAGTTCACCAAATCATACGATCGCAGTATCTCCCCACCCGGCATAAAATGCATGGTTGTTGAGACCATATAATAAATATCGCTAACGCGTATCACGTCGGGATCGGGGTAGTCCAATCTTGTAATCGGATTTATCGTTATGTCACTGATCTCTGTCTTTTGCTGCTCACTCAAGCGCTCCATATCCTTCTCATCAAAATTCTTATAAATCATTATTAAATCCGTTCGGAAGCTTCTGCGTGTCCTTGCACAATTCGGTCTGTACGAAAGTGTGCTTAAAAAATCATTTGTGCCACCTGTACGCCCCACTTGACGTGATATTTGCGCTAAATTTAATCATCATAACCCGACAATAAACCGCCTTCGCTTCCTTTTCCTTCCTCTTTTTCTATTTAGGTATTTCCTATACCGCACAGAACCAGCCGCCCTTAGCGCCGATCATCAACGGCAGGACTCTCAGCTCACTATGCCAAAACCAAGTATTGTAAATTCCTTGTTCTCATCTCCCGGCTGCATTCTGACCTCAACGTGCCATGTTCTGCGCTCCTTGTTCTGGAAACAGATTAATGGATTACAGTGTGTCCATCCATTGACCTTCGGATCTGCAAGCAGCACTGCCACCCCATCCACAAACACCTGCGCACAACCCGCGTCCGGTGCACCCGAATCTTTGTTCACCATCACAAGGCTGGTACAACAAACTTCCATAACAAACGGCTCTGCTCCCTTTACATGTTTCCAATTATAAGGAAATTCTTTGGTCTGTGTCAAGTTTCTATCCATCTCGACACCTTGCAGTTCCTCATCCGTCTCCGAAAAATCCCCAATCGATAAAATCTTTACAGAATCCGACCTACTGTTTCGATCATACAGCCAAACCTGCTCAAACGTATCACCGATTGCCGCCGGAACTGTCGACAAATCCAATGTGTCCTCATCCATCAAACTCCTGTCCACATGCTGCAGTAGATAAAGCAAGCCATCCGCCATAATCTGATGTCCAATATTCGTCGGGTGAAAACAATCGTAAAAGAACTGGTTCTTTGTCACTACCCTGCCCGCGCCCGCTTTTTTGTAAAACTGCTCCACCACACAATCCCGCGTGCTGACCATTGGCAGTTGATAGTGCTCACCCACCACACAAAGCCTCTTTTGCAAATTCCAATCATTAGCAAACACTGCAAATAGTAATATGACAGCGGGCTTGTTCTTTGCTGCCAGAATCTTTCTAACCAGCGATTCATAGCAGACGCCTTTTGTCTCGTCCCCCTCGTCATTTACTGAAAACTCCACAACCACAATGTCCGGCGTCACCGCACCATCTCTGCACACATCACGCTCATAGCGTATCATACCAAGCTCGGAAGGTGTTCCGCCCACGCCTGCCTTTATATAATGAATATTCTCGTCCACACCTTTTCCTGCAATGTGGCAAAATCCCTCAAAGGTCTGCCATGCATAGCATTTTGTGTTGATTGGCACGGCACCCGCGCCCTGTGTGATTGAACCGCCAATAAAAGCAATTGTTATATCCTCTCCCCGCTTTGCCCGCTCAATTGCTGCCTTTAAACGCGCATTGTTTCCCATTTGCACCACAGATTTTCGTAGGATTTGCTGATATTCGGCGCATGCAAAATCAACCGTTTCTTCCTCCTCTGGCTCTGGTGCTAAAAAACCATCATTCAAATAAAATTTCACCGTTGTCAATGCTTGTGCTGCATTGCTGTCCCTTTGTGGCTCGTCAAACACAAAGCGAATCTGCCCTGGAATGTTATCATCATCCGACCAGTCACAGGCTGACAAATCCAGAAGATACTCCATACCGTCCGCCGGAACCTCCATGCAAAGCGTTGTGCCCGATTTATACAGATCGGATTTTCCGTACATCTGAAATACAAATTCCACCTTCTTGTCCGTGCCATCCATCTCCACGCTGACGCCAATACTGTGCACCAATCGACGAAATCCTTCCGTTGTCGAAAGCATTTCGAGCATTGTATCATCGGTAATGTTTCCCACAATTCGCGCACTCGAAATCATGCGTCCATCATTTAGATAAATAAATTGAACTCCTGTTCCGTTCGACTGCGCGGAGCCGGAAATCTGCTTGTTTCTCATAATGTAAAATCCCGGACGTTTCTTTTCGGGATCTTTTGGTGCTTTTGGTCCTGCCATAATTCTTATCTCCTTTTTATTTTCCTTAAACCTCTCCAATCCGCCAGCTCTCAATCGGTCCAAGATAAGACTCTGGAAGCTTGGTGTACTCGGGATACAAAACGATGCGTTCCAGAACAATCCCTGGGTCCGCCGCATAAAAATACAACTGGTTCTCTCCCTTTTTCACCGAAATAACTGATTCGACAACACGAATGTTATCAAGCACACCACGATTCCACTCCTCGCATGTACAATCCGTATGAAACGAATCTGAAATAGTGTCAAGTATTTTCCTGCGCTCCCCATTTATGGCATATGCAAGACACATGCGTGCTCCTTTTTCTACAGGATTTCTAGGCAGCAAATAAAACCGAATTATATAATCCGCCGCATTTTCTGCCGCAAACGTGTATCGCAGATAAGGTGCGTCCGCCGCATCAATCCACGATTTTGTGACAGGAAAGGCCTTTACTGCCGAACCCATTCTGCCAAGGTACGCAATAACCTCAAATCCCTCGTCCCCTACGTCCTTCTTCTCCGTGAAACCATCTGCGTTCATAGCAATATATCCCTGCTTCTCAATATAAGTACCTGCTGCATAAGTGGTCTCCACCGCCGCATCCGCCAGAAGTTCTAATCTTCCAACTGTCTTTTCACCATTGGCGAAGGTAACAATAATCTCGACCAGCGCACACTCCCTGCCCGTTAACTTCGCCCTGTCACAAGTGACTACAATGCTGTCCTTTCCCTTTGTAAGACTCTCAACAGTTCCCTCAGTCTTGTCAAAGCACACCCATAGTTTATCACACTGCACCTGATATGAAAAATCCACATCTCCGCGGCTGCCAAGCTCAATAACTACGTCCTTTGTGTCTGGTCTGACGAACTCGTCATTGCAAGGATAACTGCTGTCCTGCCAATGTACACCCAGATGATACATCTCTCCACCGCGGAAACCAACAATGATCTTCGCCATTGGAAGCGGTATCACCTCCTGTGCTGTCGGATACGTCCAGTTGTGAGCATCCCAGCTACGAAAACCCGTATGCGCAGAGTCCATCATATGATTCCACTTGCCGTCCGCCAACGTATGATATGCCTGCACATACTGACGGTCTTTCGCCGCGCGCCATCTCACACGCGCCGCATAGGCATTCGCCGCCATGTTGCCCTGTCCTGCGTAAAATGCATTCCAGCCTGCCTCAATATGCATCAATATCAGATTAAGAGACGCCATAGCTGGATAATAGATCATACTATCATACGCATCCATACACTCCTCTGGCATATGATCTTTCACCCGCTCTGCCCTCTCCATCAACCCATGCACTTCCTTCCAGACATGCTCCCCCTCACGGAAATGACAAGGGTGATAAACATCCGGCGCCATCGCCTCCGGTCGCCTTGCCGCATTCCACTTAGTATAGCCGTCTAGCAGCACAAACAAATCCTGTTTATCCTCCCTGTTAAGGCGGTTTCCAAACTGTTGTTCAATCCATGTTTTTACATACTCCTCGGTCTTATTTTTCTGGCTGTAGGTTTCATAGTCATATGCCAAATCCATAAAATAGCACAGCGGATACTCCACGCCCTTCAAATCGCCCACATTGACAATCCAGAGCTCACGCACGCCATACTCGTAGGCCTGTGTCATCTGTTCCCATGTCTTGGTCAAACGCGCTGTATTTTGCCACTCGTAGCTGATCGGCCCACCATGATAGTCAAAGTGATAGTACATGCCATATCCGCCAGGGTGCTTTCTATCTGCCTCATTTGGCAGCCCTCTTGTGTTGCCAAAATTATCCTCGCAGAGCAGCAGAATCACATCATCTAGCTCTTTCCAGCCCTTTAATCCCGCACAGGTTGCATCTCCATAATAATAGTCCTCCACTTCCTTATAGATGGCAAGCATCCGTGGAATATCCTTTAAATCTTTGTCCATGTACTTGCGCAAAAGTGCGTGTTGTGTCACAATGGCATCTTTAATAACCTGCACATTGTCCGCAAGTCCCGCGTCCTCTGAAAGCAGCATAGAATCATTCTCGCCGCGCATTCCAATTGTTATCACATTCTCAAACAGCTTGTTGCGCAATATGCCATCCTTCCAAAATTCTGTGATTGCCTCCCTGTTTGACACAAAACTCCATGTGTTATCTGTGCCGTACTGCTGATAAATTCGCTGCCACTCTGCCCCTGCGCGGCATAGAGGCTCATGATGTGACGTTCCCATAACAACGCCATACATATCCGCAAGCTTTGCGCTCGCAAGTCC
>ERZ808035.669-NODE-669-length-26268-cov-21.396510_pt1 | contig 26268 bp, 25 predicted proteins | sample MGYA00380189_ERZ808035 | MGnify/ENA primary metagenome ERZ808035 (study PRJEB31490, sample SAMN06133407) | mouse gut metagenome | isolation source: M5_1 | host: mice | place: China: Chengdu | collected 2015-05 ...
AGGGCGCTTAGCTCAGCTGGTTCAGAGCGTCTGCCTTACAAGCAGAGGGTCGGGGGTTCGAATCCCTCAGCGCCCACACATCCCAAACAACGAGAGTCGCAGTTTCCTGAATTGCCAGGAGGCTGCGATTTACTTTTTAATCGATTATCAACTATGAATCCCTGGATAACGGTACTCCTTCTTGTCATATCCAACACATTCATGACCATAGCCTGGTATGGGCAGCTGAAACTTGAAGAGATGAAGGTCATAGGCAGCAACACACCTATGATGTGGATCATACTTGGATCGTGGGGAATTGCCCTGCTTGAATACACATTTATGGTTCCTGCCAACCGTTACGGTTTTCTTGCTAATGGCGGTTCTTTCAATCTGCTTCAGCTTAAGGTCATACAGGAAGTGATCTCGCTTTCGGTATTCACGGTGTTTGTGATATTGCTGTTTAAGGGGCAGCAGCTTCACTGGAATCATTTTGTAGCCTTCTTTTTGCTGATTCTCGCGGTATATTTTATCTTCCTTGACAAATAATCTGCTATCCTATGCAACAGGAAATCAATTCCATACTGCTTGACAATGCCGTCAATGCTCTCGCACAGTTGCCTGGCATAGGCAAGAAGACTGCTTTGCGGCTGGCTCTGCATATTCTAAGGCGTGAGGAGGCGGAAGGGGTGGCTATCGGACAGGCGTTGATAGATCTGCGCCGCGGCATCAGATATTGCAGGGTATGCCATAATATCTCTGACGAGGAGGTGTGTGGCATATGTGCCGATGATACCCGCGACCGCTCCAAGGTATGTGTGGTCGAGTCGATAAAGGATGTGATAAATATAGAGGCTACCCGTCAGTTCTCGGGGCTTTACCACGTGCTTGGAGGTGTCATATCACCCATGGACGGTATAGGTCCTGATGCTCTTGAGATAGGTTCGCTGATCGAGCGCGTAGGCAGGGGAGATGTCAGCGAAGTCATACTTGCTTTGGGAGCCACGATGGAGGGCGAGACCACCAGTTTCTATCTGTATCGCAAATTACGTCCGAGCCGCGTGGAGATAACCCAGCTTGCACGCGGAGTGGCGATAGGCAATGACCTCGAATATACCGATGAGGTGACTTTGGGGCGTTCGATTCTCAATCGCATGCCCTTTAAAGGTTAGACGTTGCCATAGACGAACAAATAGGAGTGACCGTGCGTTGTTAGTATTGTAAGTATTAAAAGAACTACAATTCTAACTGTTTATAATTATGGCTACTAAAAGTATTAAAGGCACTAAGACCGAGCAATACATCGTCAATTCCTATATGGCAGAGACGCAGGCTTATGCCCGCTACACATTTTATGCCCAGAAGGCTGACAAGGAACAATATTTCCCTGTAGGAGTGGTATTCCGTGAGACTGCTGACAACGAACTGCACCATGCCAAGGTATTTCTTAAGATGCTTGAAGGTGACGAGGTGCAATGTACAGGCAATGTGGATGCCGGTTATCTCGGAGCGACTGCCGAAAATCTTGCTGTCGCCATCAAGGAGGAGATGGTCGATGGCTATGAATTCTATCGCGAGGCTGCCAAGGTGGCAAAAGAGGAGGGATTTGATGAAATAGCTACTCATTTCGCTGCCATAGCCAAGGTCGAGAAGTCACATCATGACCGTTTCCAGTACTGTCTGGAACTCATCAATGCTGGCACCATGTGGAAGCGTGAGGAGCCTATCGAATGGCTTTGCCTCGTTTGCGGATATATCCACAAAGGCAAGACTCCTCCCGAGAAGTGCCCGGGCTGTGATCATCCCTACCAGCACTATATGCCTAAGGATTTGATTGACATGCTCTGATTCTTGACCACTAAAGTATCAGATGTAGGAATCCCGTATTCCTGACATTTGTCTATGACCATTGATGCCATCCTCGGTCTTAACGCCGGGGATGGTATCACTTTTATATGAAGTCCTGACAGCATGTGCCATGGAGCTTTGCGTATGTCGCGGGCAGTTGCCCGTCCTGAAATTATCAGATATGAGTCTGATTGGGATATGGCATGTGAAAATGCTGTTGAATCAAGAGCCTCTAATATGTGTATGCGGTGGTCAGTCACCTTGGAAAGTGAGCTGACAGTAATATTATCCACGCCCGTAAGACGCAAGAATGAGTCAAAATCCCGCTGCGCCCTTTGTTTGACAAGTATGGTGTCAGCACCTGTGGCATCGGTGTACAAGGTTACGGCATCTCTGTCGCGCACAAGCAGGGTGGTAAATGACCTGTCAGGGACGAGTATCGCTGATATATCCTCGTAAGGATACCGTGGTTGGATAAAGTTGCAGGCTATGCCTGTGGTAGCAAGCAGCAGTGAGGCGTATCCATAAGCACGTCTTTTCCGATTAATATATAGAGCCATAGCAATTACAGCCATTAATAGCAATATGAGGCTCTCTGGTCCCAATTCTATACCGCTTAATAAAGCTCCAGGCAAAGATGAGACGAACTGAGCTGTGTGGTCAAGGATATTGACCGAATGGTCAGTCACTAAGCATGCAGAGCCATATATGATTCCAGACATATGTAGCGTATTTAGGATAGCTGCAATAGCACCTCCGACACAGATGATCGGCAGGAGTATAGAGGCAACAATGGCTGCAGGTATGAAATATATCGGAAATGTATGGAAGTAGTAACATGCAATCAGCCCGGTTCCTGTCATTGCAGCTACAGGTATGGCTATATATGTGTTAAGATGATAGAGAAATCTGCGGCGAGGATTGACCACTACAAGAGCTTTGGCAAATGCTATTATTGAAGCTACTGCGGCAAATGACAACTGGAAACCATAGCTCATCAGGGAGAACGGGTCGGCAAGCACTATTATCATGGCTGCCAGACATAAGGAGTTATAGGGTGACGAACGTCGTTGCAGCAGACGCGCCACTGCAAATACCGTAGACATGATGACGGCGCGTGTGACAGATGGCGAATAACCTGTGATGGCAGCATAGAGCCATAATGATATGACAGTGATTATTATGACAGCTGTGCGCCAACGCATCACCAACAGAGGACACAGGGCTATGGATATAAGCAATCCTATGACAGCTACATGCATGCCGCTGAGAGCCAATATATGTGACAGCCCTGCTGAGGAGTATGCCTCGCGTCTGTCGGCGGTCAGCATCTCGGTGTCACCTAACAGCACCACTGTAAGAAACTCAGTGGTGGAAGGCGACATAGATGTTGCATATATGGCATCTGCTATGCGTCCTCTGAAACGGTAGAGTGCGTTGAGTATGCCAGGCTCGTCAGTGACTGATACTATGGCGTCAGGACGTATTACCACTGCTCCCGCGACCCCTCTGCGTCGGGCGTGGCGGCTGATGTCATCCATCATCGCCAATCTGCGTAGAGCGTGGCTGTCGGCGAGATTGCCCGTCCATCTGATACGTGACGCTGTGGCTATTCTGTGGTCAAAACCGGCTATGGTCAATTGTATTTTGATGGGTCTGACAGCTTTGATGTTATTTATGTTACTTCCTATGCTGTCTATTGTGACATCAGTTACAGAGGAGGTCTCTGTCTCGTTGATGCGGTCTATATGCCCTGAAAAGGTCCAGGATCCTTTCTGATATTTGGTGGGAATGTTGACTGGCGCATGAAGTTCGGCATTGAACCATCCTACAGCGAAGCATACGGTCAGCGCACATGCCGTGAATCGCCGCAGTACGAGAAATATCACAGCTGCGAGTAATGCCAGGAATGCGGTTGTCGTATTGAAAATGCCTGATGCAGGATGGCAGATACCTAAAAAAGTACCCAGCAGCGTGGTGACTGCCGGGTACAGTAATGGTGTGGATGGATGGCTGAGCCTATGAGGGAGAGAGGGGAGCTGCATCGGTCTACAGCAGTACGGGGGCAAGGTATTTTGCCATCAGGTATCCTCCGCCGAGAAGCCATACGAAGAGGATGAAGGCAAGGATGAAAGGCTTGGCACCTGCTTTCTTGAATTTGTCTATACTTGTCTCTGCGCCCAAGGCACACATTGCCATGGTCAGAAGGAAGGTGTCAATGTAGTTGATAGCATCAACCACGGCTACGGGCAGGAGGTTGAGTGAGTTGAACCCGATGACCACAAGAAACCAGATGGCAAACCAGGGTACTGCGATTTTGCCCTTGGCGGCTTTGTCACCGCTGCCTTTGGCGGGAGATTTCACTGCCGAGGCAGCTGCCCACCATCCGAGGATAAGAAGCACAGGGACGAGCATCATCACACGTATCATCTTGACGATGACGCTTACATTGGCTATTTCGCCTCCCATGGCATTGCCTGCGCCTACGGCGTGGGCTACCTCATGTAATGTCGAGCCGGCTAAGATGCCCATTTCCTGGGGTGACAGTCCTAAAGCACCGCTACGGTATGCCACCGGATAGAGGAACATGGCTATCGTACCGAAAATCACCACGGTAGCCACTGCTACGGCTGTCTTGTAAGGCTTGGTCTGGATGGTCGATTCGGCTCCGAGTACGGCGGCAGCTCCGCAGATGCCGCTGCCTATCGAGGTCAGCAACGCTATGTCGCGGTCCATCTTCATAAGTTTGCCTATCCAGTAGCCTCCCAATATGGTGACTGTCACTATGATTGCATCAATGACTATGCCGGCGGTGCCTACAGCTATCACATCCTGGAATGTCAGTCGGAATCCGTAGAATATGATGCCTATTCGGAGTATCTTTTTTGAACAAAATATAATGCCTGGAACCCATGTTTCGGGAAGATGGTTACGCAGGGAGTTGGCGTAGAGCATACCCAGGACGATACCGATGATCATAGGGCTGAACGAGAGCTCCTGGAAGAAGCGTGCGCTGCCGATGTAGAATGCGGCGCATGAAAACAACGCTATGAGCAATATGCCGTGAAACATGCTGCTACGGTGTGCGGAAAGTTTCATAGATTATGAATTTGTATGGTTATGAATATAAGTGAAATATAAGTGTATATAAAATGTATGTTATTCTTGCCAGATGTTCCATGCTGCAAATGCCTGAAGCAGAAGCATCTCAAGACCGTTTTTGGTAGCGGCTCCGTGTTCGGCTGCCTTGCGCATGAACAGTGTCACATCCGGGTTATACAGCAGGTCGTAACAAAGGTGTGCCGGAGTGAGCTGGTCATAGGGGATGTCCGGGCATTCGTCCATGTGGGGATACATCCCTAAGGGTGTCGTATTGATGATGAGCAGGTTTTCTGCCATTATTTCTGGCGTCAGGTCGCTGTAGGTGTAGCGTCCTTCGGATGGAGTGCGTGACACAAGTGTCGCCGATATACCGAGCTTTTTAAGAGCCTGCATGACCGCCTTTGATGCGCCGCCTGTGCCGAGCACGAGGGCATGTTTCATCTCCGGGGTCAGCAGCGGGCTGAGCGAATCGGTGAATCCGATTACATCAGAGTTGTATCCTTTCAGCCGCAGTTTGTTGCCCTTGCGTATAAACTTTATGACATTGACCGCGCCTATCTCGGCGGTGTCAGGGTCAAGCTCGTCAAGGTAGGGGATGACCTGCTCTTTATAGGGAATGGTTACATTAAGACCGCGAAGGTTGGGATTATCCTTGATTACATCGGGGAAATCGGCTATCTCGGGAATTTCGAAATTGACGTAACGCGCAGCGATGCTTTCAGCATCAAACTTGCGGTTGAAATACTGCTGGGAGAACGAGTGGGTCAGCGGATACCCTATCAGACCGTAAATACTTTCGTGGAGCATGTAACTATTGGAATATTAATATGCCACAAATGTAGAGAAAAAACATAAAATAACCAACTCTGGCAGTTCGTTAAGTTTTATTTTAAACTGCATTGTTACAGTTACATCCTTTTTAACCTTAGTTTGTTTAATCTGTCGGATTTTGTGCTATCAGTGTTAACATTTATGTATCCATATCCTCGTCATCAAGATCATCCCAGTCGAAATCCCAACCGCTGCTTTCTTCGGCGAATCGTGCGAGGTCACGACCTTCGCGTTTTGTCGGGCGTCCAAGCCCTTTGCGACGGTCTACGAAGCCGCTTATCTTGACCACCTCAAGCAGATCAAGCTCGCTGCGTGGAGTGACATTTTCCATGTATTCGGGCACGAGTTTTGCGCCGAGGCGGTTTTCAGTCAGAGCCAGCACCTTGAATGAGTAGGTCACAGGTGGTTTGCGCACCTGTATGATGTCACCGACTTTGATGGTGCGCGACGGTTTGGCTATGGCGTTGCCCACGCTCACGCGGCCCTTCTTGCAAGCCTCTGTGGCTATGGTGCGGGTCTTGAATATGCGCATCGCCCACAGCCATTTGTCTATGCGAACTTCCGATTTAGCCATACGATAGGGTCATTTGTTGTTGAAATTGCACATCGCGAAGTCGAGTCCGCTCAGGCAGAATGCTTTCACGGCATCGACCGCTACATCCACCCTGGTGGGCAGCATCTGCCGTTCATTTAGGTTGAAGTGTCCGAGCACATAGTCTATCTGACCGCCACGCGGATAGTCGTTGCCTATGCCGAAGCGCAGACGCGGATACTCCTGTGTGCCGAGCATCTGGGCTATGTTTTTCAGTCCGTTGTGTCCTGCATCGCTGCCGTTGCCTTTGAGACGTATAGCACCGAAGGGGAGTGCCACGTCATCCACGAGCACGAGGATGTTTTTCAGATCTACGTTCTCCTTGTCCTTCCAGTATCTTACGGCTTGACCGCTCAGATTCATATAGGTAGATGGTTTCAACACCACGAGCTGCGCGTTTTTGACCCTTATGCGGGCGATGTCACCATAGCGTTCGGTCGTGAAAGAGCCTCCTACGCTGTCTACCAGAGCATCAGCTATGCGGAAACCTATATTGTGTCGCGTCCCGACATATTCAGCCCCGATATTTCCGAGACCCACGATCAGATATTTCATAGTTGCGTTTTTGTGTTAAACAAATATGACGGCACAAATGATTTGTACCGTCATATCTATAAAGTATGTGTGCTTTGGGGTTATTTTCCTGCGGCAGCGGCAGCCTGGGCACCGCGGGCAGCACGTGTGAGCTGAACGGCACAAACCACAGCGTTCTTGGCGTTGACCAGTTCGAGACCGTCAAAGTGGAGGTCGCCGATCTGGAGAGTCTTGCCGAGACCGAGGTTGTCGACGTTGATGATGACGCGCTCGGGAATCTGTGTGTAGATAGCCTTGACTTTGATCTTCTTCATAGAGAGGGTCAGCTTACCACCGGCTTTCACACCCTCGGCGTGGCCTTCGAGTTTCACGGGAACCTCGATGGTGACAGGCTTCTTGTCATTGACCTCGAGCAGGTCGATGTGGAGGATGGTGTCCTTCACGGGGTGGAACTGGATGTCCTTGAGCACGGCATTGCGCTTCTCGCCGTTGATGTCAAGCTCGATAGCGAAGATGTCGGGAGTATAGATGAGTTTGCGGACAGCCTCGTTGGTCACAGTCAGGTCGGTAGTTATGAGACCCTTGCCACGGCCTATTTCGATGATTTTTTCGCCGGGTTTGAGAGTGCCCTTGAAGGGGAGGTCGATGTGTTCGCCGCCGTTAAGCACTACGGGGATTTTGTTTTCTTTGCGGAGCTGCTTGGCAGCCTTCTTGCCGAGGTCTGTACGGGGCTCGGCAGACAGTTGAAATGAGTTCATTTCGCGGTTAATTGATTGTGTTACTCAAAATTAAGTTTATTATCTCTAATTCGCTTAATTTCCCATCACACGGATATAAAGGAAATAGTAGCGTTTAAGCGACCACAAAGTTAATCATTTTCCCCCACACCACCAAACCCTCCAAAAATATCGCTATCTCTTTGCTATCTTTTGTTTACCTTGCTGTCTACCCACCAAAATAGCGCATAAATGCCTATGGCTACGGGTAGAGCCACGCAAAAGAGGAAGGTGAGGAAGCCGGGGCATGCGCATATGACGATGAATATTATCAGTATTGCCCAGAGGATTATGCCGATCATAGCTTTATGAGGTGTGAGGGGGGTGTTACTTGATGTTGGAGCCGTCTTTGAGTGCGGGGACTATCCATGCGAAGATGCAGATGATGGCGATTAGGATTGACATGATGGAAAGATTAGTGCGATGACAGGGAAAGCCACTATGACCTTCATTTGCGAAATTAGCAATCTGCATGTGCGATATTACTGTGCATGTGAGTTAAATAATGTCAAACGCAGCGCATTCCTGCTACCGCACTACTGACTCAATCGGGATGGTGATGGCTGATTCAGGGGGCATCATGGCATTGATCATCATTATGTGGGTAAATCCCCACTGGTTACCCGGGAGGATGTCGGATATGCCGAAATCGCCTATTTGTACCGCTCCTGAGGCGATGAGCCACGAGCGCATAACTCCGGGCAGGAGGAACGATGATGGGACATACATGCGATACCCATCGGTAAGAACAATGTTGGTATAGGATGTGTCGCAGATTTTGCCGTCCTTGACCACTATGATGTCATCGCAGTCACCGCGCATATTATAAAGGCGGTCTATGCATGTCCTGTCGGCATATTTGAGATGATAGTCTATGTCTCGCCCTGCCTCAACTATCTTAAGCTTCTTTATATCACGTCGATTATATTTCGTAAAAGATACCTCCTCTAATTCCTCTCCGTAGAGGATGCGCATCTTTATCTCACCCGTCCGGCACCAGGCGGGGATTTCTATGGATGATAGCTGCGGCAGATAGAAGCGCCCGAATGCCTCGATGCATGTGTCATGCATCCTGCGCTCATGTAGCGGTGCGAGCATCACGCGTCCCTCGCTTATTCTTACCGATTCAATAAACATATTTCAGACCGTTAAATACACTTTGTCAAGCAGTTCGGTATATTCCGTGGAAACATCACTGTTAGCTGTGATGCCGCCTCCGCTGTGGAAATAGAAGTATCCGTCGGAGTGGCGTTGCACACAACGAATCATCACCGCACTGTCGAGGCTCTTGCCGTCAAAGAAACCGAATACACCCGTGTACCATCCTCTCTCAGACTGTTCCGCGCTGCGTATCAGTCTGAGTGTGGAGTCTTTGGGTGCACCGCATATCGATCCTGCCGGAAGCAGCTGGAGCATGATGTCGCCAAGTCTTGACTGCCATCCATGGGGCAGTAATCCGCTTATATGCGAACTCGTCTGATATATGGGACCTTTCGCGGTGTCTATCTTCTCAAAATAGCGGAAACGATTGACACGGATATCAGTGGCAACCATGCTGAGATCATTCCTAAGAAGGTCTACGATGGTGTAGTGTTCTGACACTTCCTTTTCGTTATCCCTGAGTCTCTCATAAGCATCCGGACGGTCAGCTTTTATAGTCCCTTTCATGGGATATGTGGAGATGGTGCCCTCCTCAGAGACCTTGACAAATGATTCCGGTGAAAAACATACAAATTCGTCAGGGATAAGCAGTTTGTAAGGAGCTTTCGCCGCCATAAACAGGTCTTTCAAGTCAGAACACTCCACTTTGGTTGCCCACGTCAGATTGGCAAGGAAGCTGTTCCCGCTGAGCAGTCCTTTACGTACAGTTGCAAAAGCCTCCGCATATTCTTTCTCTGATGGAGCGGAGACTGGTTTTAGCGACACAGACGGACGCTGCGCCGAAGGTTCAATATTCCCATAACCGCCTATATGCCACAGCACTCCGCAGTCATCAAACGGCACAGATGAGAAAAACGCCCTCTCCATGGCATAATCCACAATGAAGAGAAACGGCATGCCCGCACCACCAGCCTCATTCATCTGCCGTCTCAAAGACACTATATCACAAAACATACCGTTTGGTCGTTATTGGATATTATGAGGCAATTTGGAGATGATGTATGGAAGAATCTCATCAGCTCAGGTTGCGGAAGAGGGAGTGGATGGACTGGCGTGTGCCGTAGCATACTATCTGGTCACCGTGCTCAAACTGGTTCTGGTCATCTGCCTGTAGGGGCTTCAGCTCGGTATGGGCTATGCCGAGGAGGTTTTTGGAAGTGATGGGGCGCGATATGGCAATGAGGCGCAGCGAATAGTCCTTGCGGAAGTCGACTTCATTGATTTTCATGCCTACAAATTGCTCGGGTACGGTGAATTTCAGTATGTAGGCATCCTCGTTGACCTGCATCGATTCGGTGCGGGAACCGAGGGCAAGTTCGTTGACCAAGTCGTTGGCGGCGCGCTGCTCCGGAGTTAGTATGCGGTCAATCTGGAATCCTTCAAGTATGGAGTAGTGGAGGTCGTCCATGGCGCGGGCATAGATGTGCGGCACTTGCAGCTTTTTTAGCAGGGCTACGGTCTTGATGCTTGCACCGAAATTTTCGCCGATGGCAACGATGACTATGTCGACATTTTTGAGGGGCAACACCGACAGTGCAACTTCATCGGTGGAGTCTATGATATAGGCAGTGGATATGTTGTCCTTGATGCTCTCAACGAGCGAGGGCTTGATGTCGGCACCTATTACTTCATGACCGATGGCGGTCAGGTCGGTGGCGAGATTGTAGCCGTATATTCCGAGTCCGATGATAAGAAATGTCATGGCAGTAGTATTAGATTGTGTGTCAGTTTATTATTATGTTGTCTGATGGATAGCGGAACGAATTTGAGCGGTGGCTGTTGGCGAACCCCATCAATATGGAGAGCATACCGATGCGTCCGAAAAACATCGCGGTGCAGAGTATTATTTTTGATGCGCCCGACAGCTCGGAGGTGCAACCGAGCGATGAACCTACGGTGAAGACGGCTGACACCACCTCAAATATGCAGTCACGAGTGCTCAGCTGAGGCTCAAGCATCAGAATAGCGACTGAGTAGACTATGACCGATATGACCGAAACGGCTATCACGGTATGTACCCTCTGCATCGACTGCACCGATATGGTGCGGTGAAAAGCTGTCACTCGATGCTTTCCGGTCATGACAGTGCGGATGTTGAGGAGCATAGCCCCGAAGGTGTTGACCTTGATGCCTCCGGCTGTCGACTGCGACGCACCGCCTATCCACATCAGAAACATCACGAACATCAGCGTATAGGGCATGAATGCCGCCGGGCTGACCGATGAGAATCCGGCACTGCGAGGTACGGTGGCGTTGAACACGCTCTGCACTGTCTGCATCCATGGCGACATGCCAGCCAGTGTGTTGTCACGCTCCCATAGATAGAACAGGACTATTCCTGACACCAACAGTGATACTGATGTGATGAGGACTATCTTGGAGTTCATGCTCCAGATATGCACCACTTTGTCGTCATCGCGTCTGAGCACTCGGCGCACTTTATGGACTATGAAGTCTCTGCAATTGACCAATATGGGAAATCCGATGCTGCCGGCTGTGATAATGAGACTCATTGCCAGATATATCCATTGGTTGCCATAGAGCAGCATGGGATTTGACATGCCTCCATGGATGGTAGAGAATCCGGCATTGCAAAATGCTGAGATGGAATGGAATATGGCAAACCCGATTTCGTCTTGCGTGGTCATCGGGAAAACACCTTGTATGGAAAAATAGATGAGCACGGCACCGAGCCCCTCGATAAGCAGCGTTATGCCAAGGATATAGAGCATAGTGGGCAGCAGCTCGTTGAACGACCGCGTATATATCAGATCCTTGACCATCAGTTGACTGTAGATGGAGGTGCCGCCGGTGTAGAAGAGGGCAAAGAAACTCGTGAAGGTCAGCACTCCCAATCCGCCTATCTGTATGAGAAGGCATAGTATCAGTTCGCCAAGAGGCGTGAATGTCACTGATACGTCAACAGGCGTAAGCCCGGTGATACATACCGCACTCGTTGATACAAACAGCGAGTCGACAAACGATATGGGTGTATATGTGCATTTTGGCAGCATCAGCAATCCTGTGCCTATGATGATGAACACGAGGAAACTTCCCGAAAGCAGCAGAGCCGGGTTGGTGCGTCTGTTCATGCACTTCATGATCCACAGGCTGATTTCAAAGGCTGCATATACGCCTAATACCGAGTAGAGGTAGACGGTGCTGTATAGCACCCTTTCAAGCCATGGCAACCACGGATGCACGGGGTGTGGATACAGCCATGGCAGCAGCGAGGTGAGCACGGCGATGTCTATGACCCACTTTAGAGCGCGGGTATCGCGTCGCACCCGTCGGAAGTCGAATATTATGTTGAAGAGTATATTGGCTATGAAAATCCCCTGTACATACCGCATGATGTGGAAGATGGCGCGGTATTCATCAGCTGTATGGTTGAATCCGAGATGAGTAGCGAAGCACCCGAAGCACACAAATGCGGCTATCAGAGCCAGCACATCCAATATGTCTGATGCGAGCCTTATCCTCCCCGCAAATCTCAGAGTCGCTTTTGAAAACGAGGCTGACCACCTTGACAATCGTTGCCGAGGGTTGATGCTGGGATGTGGGTGGCGTGGTTTCATGACTCTATCTCTGACAGCTCAAGCCAACGCATCTCCTTCTCGTCGAGCATGGCGTTGACTTCGGCATACCGGGCTGCCTTGGCAGCGATGTCGTCAGAGGAGCTGCCGCTATTAAACAGGGCTGTCAGCTCATCCTTTTCGGCTGTCAGTTGCTCTATCTCGCTTTCGAGAGCCTCCATTTCGCGCTTTTCCTTGAATGTGAGCTTGCGCTTACGTTCGCTCTGCCGGCGAGGCTGCTTTTCTGCGGAGTCAGATGCCGTTTCAGCCTGACGGGCGAGACGTTGCTGCTCGTCGCTCCACTGGCGGTATTCGGTGTATGTGCCGGGGAAGTCTTTGACTTTGCCGTCACCTGTAAAAACAAATAGATGGTCGGCAATGTTGTCGAGGAAGAATCGGTCGTGGCTTATGACGATGACGCAGCCTTTAAACTCGCTCAGGTAATTTTCAAGTATCCCGAGGGTTATGATGTCGAGGTCATTGGTCGGCTCGTCAAGAATGAGGAAGTTGGGCGAGCGCATCAGCACGGATGCCAGATGCAGACGGCACCGCTCGCCTCCGCTCAGCGTGTGGATATACTTCTGCTGGTCGGCAGGTGAAAACAGGAAGCGTTGCAGAAACTGCATGGGGGAGTAGTGCACGCTGTCGTTGACCACTACGTCCTCGGCTATCTCGGTGATGGCATCAATCACTTTCTTGTTCTCGTCGAAGCTTATGCCAGCCTGCGAATAGTAGCCGAAGCGGACGGTTTCGCCTACTTCTATAGTGCCGCTGTCGGGCTGTTCCAGCCCTTGCAGCAGCTTGATGAATGTGGATTTGCCTACACCGTTGGCTCCGATGATGCCGACCTTCTCATATCGGGCGAAATTGTAGGTGAAATCGTCAAGGACCACCTTGTCTCCGTAGCGTTTTGACAGATGCCGGGCATCGAAGATTTTTGAGCCGATGTAGCTCGACTTTACGTCAAGGTTGACATCTCGTTGAGTCAGATTGACGTTGGCGCGGTCTTTGAGGTCATAGAAGGCGTCGATGCGGTATTTGGCTTTCCCGGCACGTGCCTGAGGCTGCCGGCGCATCCACTCCTGTTCACGCCGCAGTGTGTTCTTGAGTTTGGCTTGCTCGGCGGTCATGGCTTCTATGCGTTCCTGTCGGCGGCGTAGATAATACTCATAGTTGCCCTGGTAGGTATAGGCGGTGCAGTTGTCTATCTCGATGATTTTATTGCACACACGGTCTAAGAAATAGCGGTCGTGCGTGACCATCAGCAGTGCGATGCGTGAGCGTCGCAGATACCCTTCGAGCCACTCTATGGCATCGATGTCGAGGTGGTTGGTTGGCTCGTCGAGTATGAGTAGTTCGGGATTGTCAACCACAGCCTGCGCTATGGCTATGCGCTTCTTCTCGCCGCCCGAGAGCTTGTCGATAGGGGCTTCAAGATTGCCGATGCCGAGCTGCTGGAGGGTGCGCTCAAGTCTGGCGGCATATTCGTCACGTTCCGAGGCATCTTTGGGTGCGTGTTGGGTCAGCACGTCGCGTATGGTGACCGATGTGCCGAAGTCAGGTATCTGGTCAAGATATGCGACCCGCAGATCGTTGCGGAATGTAATCTTGCCGCTGTCTGCATCTTCTTTTGAGGCTATGATTTTGAGCAGGGTGCTTTTGCCTGTGCCGTTTTTGGCTATGAGACCTATCTTGTCGCCCTCGTCTATACCGAAGGTTATGTCCGCAAACAGCATGCGGTCGCCGTAGCTCTTGGTCAGAGCCTCTATCTGTAGATATGATGCCATGGTGGTTAGTCTTCTGAATAGTGGCGGAGTACGCGCCTGTAGGAGTTGAAAATCTTTGATTTGCTGACAAAGCCGACATACTTGCCGTTTTCGACCACGGGAAGGTTCCAAGCCCCGGTCAAGTCAAATTTCTTCATGACCGACTCCATGCTCTCGCCGATTTCTATCTTGGCTGGCGGAGTGCTCATGAATTTGCTTACAAACATGCGGCGGTAGAGGTCGGGACGGAACATGATATTGCGTATTTCGTCAAGCAGCACCACGCCGATGAGGTCTCCCTCGGCGTTGATGACAGGGTAGAGGTTGCGGTTGCTCTGCGATATGACATCCACCATCTGCTTGAGGCTCATGTCGGGTGTGACGGTTTTGAAATCTGTCTCGATCACGTTGTCCACTTTAAGCAGTGTCAACACCGCCTTGTCTTTGTGGTGGGTCAGCAGTTCGCCGCGCTGTGCCAGGCGCATGGTGTAGATGCTGTATGGCTCAAAGAACTTGATGGTGAAATATGACAGTGCCGACACTATAAGCAGCGGCAGGAACAGGTCGTATCCGCCGGTCAGCTCTGCCGTGAGGAAGATGCCCATCAGGGGGGCATGCATGACCCCCGACATGACCCCAGCCATGCCCATCAGGGCGAAGTTTTTCAGCGACAGATCCATGCCGAATGCCGTATTGGTTACGTAGGCAAACAGGAATCCTGTCAGACATCCTACAAACAGCGACGGCGCGAATGTACCGCCCACGCCTCCGCCGCCCGTGGTGGCAGAGGTGGCAAACGCCTTGGTCAGGATTACTAAGGCGATGAATATTATCACATACCATACCTCGCCTCGGTCAGGATAAAATATCGAGCCGTTGACTATCGACGACGGGTCGCCTCCGAGCAGGCTGATGATGGCGCCGTAGCCTTCGCCGTAGAGCGGCGGGAACAGGAAGATGAGTAGGGCGACCGACAGGCTGCCTATGATGGCTTTGTACCATACGTTTTTGAGCTTGCTGAAAAAATTCTCCATCATGTTGACCACTCGTGTGAAGTAGAGCGACATGAGTCCGCAAACTACGCCGAGCAAACACGCATAGGGGATGCGTGGCATCATGAAAGGCTCGCTCTGCATGAAGAAGAATTCAAAGTCGTAGCCGGTGAAGATGTATGCCATAGTAGCGGCTGTGATTGAGGCAATCAGCAGCGGCATCACTGATACGGTGGTCAGATCGATCATCAGCACCTCAAGGGTGAAAAGCATCCCGGCGATTGGGGCTTTGAAGATGCCGGCGATGCCTGCGGCAGCTCCGCATCCTACCAATATCATCAGGATTCGCGGCGAGAGGCGGAACATCTGCCCTATGTTGGAGCCTATGGCAGCCCCGGTGTACACTATCGGTCCCTCGGCTCCTACCGACCCTCCGCTTCCGATGGTCAGCGATGATGCGATGAGCGACGAGTACATGTTGTGTTTCTTCAGCCGGCTCTTGTTCTGGGAAATCGCGTAGAGTACGCGCGTCACACCGTGGCCTATATTGTCCTTGACGATATATCTCACAAACAGCATCGTCAGGAAGATGCCTATGACAGGATATATCAGATATGTGTAGTTGGCTCCGGCGATGTTGAGGTGGGAGTTGAGAAATGACGAGATAAAGTGGATAAGGGCTTTGAGAAGTAAGGCTGCCAGACCTGACAGCACTCCTACCACCAGAGCCACTATGACCACAAACGTCTTTTCCTTGATATGGCGTTGGCGCCACATCAGGAATGCGTTGAGGGATATTTGCAAGGGTCTGCTGCCCTTGTAGAGTATATTTGCGAATCGTTTCATCGTTCTACTGTGATAAGTGGCACGTCGCCTATCCGCGATGCCATGACATTGTAGGTGCTGGCTGCCGATCCGATGATGACATGGCAGCGCGACAGCATCCACATCTCGGCTGCGCCTTCAAGCATGCCGCTGACGGTGGAGCGCGTCGCAGGCTGCGCCGATGTGATGACGTTGGAAAATTCACGGTTGAATTTCTTCTTCACTTTCTCGTCATCGGTGGCGAGATATATCATGCTGGGCTTGTCTATGCGCTTGATTTCAGCCTTCACCACCGCTATGATGTCCTTAAGAGGTGAGCGGCGTATTGCCTCCTTGTTGTCGGTGCGTCTGACGTGTACGCCTATACGGTAGCATGCCGGTCCCATCAGCCCCTCCTTGCCTTCGACTATCTCTCTGACCAGAGCCGAGGGGCGGAATATCAGCCTGATGATTTCAGGAGCCACATATCCTATTTCCTGCGCCGATGTTATGACGAGGTTACGTATGTCAGCCGACATGGTCTGATTGTAGATGTCAAGTTCCACCTTCTCAAACGACTCGTAGCTGTCCTGTGCCCCTGGCAGTTTCTCAGGGTTGACATACACGCATCCGCAAAAACGCTGTTTCCAGGCGCGTGTGATGTCCGAGAGATAGGCGTTGCGCAGCTCAGGAGCCTGATACTGCATACGGTATTGACGGGAAGTGATGTTGCGCCACTGTGCATGCAGCGGTTTCATGTCAAAAAGCACCTCGATAGGCGCACCCAGATCACGTGTGACAGGCCACAGGATTTCCAGCTGCCGATGCGACTGCATAGCCAGCACATACGCCCCCGCTATGGCGCGCATCCTGTTAGCCAGCCCGCTGTGCGGCACTATAGTAAGTCTCTTTGACATGCTGATTAGTACATTTACTCCACAAAATTAATGATTTCACTGTGAATTAGCGAAATCTCCTCATAATTTCCACCATAATGGTGTAAAGTGATTTGGTGGTATGGCTTTCTTTGGGGTATATTTGTAGAAGTGTAAACTTAAGTAAATAATTGTAGTATGATGATAGATGGAAATTCTTTTTATGTGATCAATGGGGTGGAGACTTGCTTGGATGGGGTGGAGGCTGTGCGCGGGTTGAAGGCGGCTCGGTGTGAAGGGGTGGAGTTTATGGCGGAGTCGGAACTGCTTTTGTCGCTGGAGGAGCGGATGTTCAGGGGGAAATATGAGATGAGCTGGGAGGAGTATCGCTGGTTTGATGCCAATAATCTTAATGGAGAGGAAAATATTCGGGCTTTTGATCTGAAGGCGGAGGATATGAGGTATCGGGTTCCTGCCAAGGGATGGTTTATAAATCGGCAGGGATTCAGTGCTGACAGTAGTCGGGTGGCTCTTACTATCGGGCTTGTGATTGACCGCTTTACTCGCGGTGATTTCCCGACAGATGTATGCGATGACAGGATGTATTTCCGTTATATGACTCCGATGGCTGGTGGCAAACTGAATTTTCGCGATTTTGCATTCCGATGCTTTGGATATACCGTTGGAAACAGTTGGAATTGGTCTACAGAGCGGCTGAGATTGAGGATTTCCGATGTGGATTACGACATGTATGTCGTGTCAAAGGACGATGCCTCTTATTTGTGCATAGACAATGTGGAAGCATTGACGCTTAGGCAGTTTAGCAAGGCGGTTACTGCTGTGTTATTCGGTTTTGGTTTCGTGATTCAGCGGATTGTGCTCGATGAGGAGTATCTATTTGTGTTGGATGGCAGGGAGCACGGAATGCCGACGGCTATGCGCTATATGGCTTTGCGTGAAAGCATCAGCGGGCAATACTGCATTTTCACCACCAATGCTTACTCGGTGCTGAAACCTATGGATAAGTCATTGGCAACGGATGTATCGGCTCTGACTGAGGAATGGTCGGCGCGATTGACGCCGATGAGTGAAGGAGTGTTATCGACACTCTGCCAGATGCTCTATGACCACGATGGACTCATCAATGCGGTGACGATGATAGTTGAGAGTTCACGAGCCGGATTAGAAGTGCAAGGAGCCGTATTGTCCGTGGCACTGGAGGCAATCAACCAAATAATACCTGCCATCATGGAGGAGCGTGGCAGTGTGACATCCGAGTGCCAGCACCCTATGGATCCGGCGAGATGGAAGCGTTTGCGGCGACAGATAGAGAAGATGGTTAAAGGGTCAGATCTTTCGGAGGCAGAGCAGAGGTTTTTCATCGACAAGAAGCTCAACAGTGCCAACCAACCGACCAATACCGACACTCTGACAGCTCCCTTCAGCCAGCTGGGCATTTCCCTTGCAGATGACGAAGAGAAAGTGGCAGAATACCGCAACACCTTTCTCCATGGCAGGCTGCCGGTCCGCAACGTCATCGGGGAGGCAGATTCGCTCTATCTCATATGCCTGAAGATGCACCATCTATGTTCGCTTCTGCTGCTGAAATTAGCCGGTTTTGATGGCTACATCGTAGACATGTCACAATTCAGCAGCCCTGCACCCGACCCTCAACGCCTCTTCTCCGTCTTCCGCCACATCTGATTCCCCAGCTACCAAAGGATTGTAATAGTAGGCTATGACGTGCTGTCACTGGTGCTTTTGGTTCAAAAGCAACCCAATAAAATTCTTTTGCTGGCAGTCAGCGGATTTGCGAGAATAGGGGAAATTCGCTAAATTTGCATGGATTATTATATATGTAGTAATCTGTCATTTTAATCTGAGTATAATCATCTAATCAACAATATCATTTCAAAAGATGGCACAGCAAGACGAAGTGTTCAAGAAGATAGTGTCCCATGCCAAGGAATACGGATTTGTGTTCCAGTCAAGTGAGATATATGACGGCCTGTCGGCTGTATATGACTACGGTCAGAACGGCGTGGAACTCAAGAACAATATCAAGCGTTACTGGTGGGACGCGATGACCCTCCTCCACGAGAACATCGTGGGCATCGACTCTGCCATCTTCATGCACCCCACCATCTGGAAGGCTTCGGGTCACGTTGACGCATTCAATGACCCTCTGATTGACAACCGCGACTCCAAGAAGCGTTACCGCGCCGATGTGCTCATCGAGGACGAACTCGCCAAGATGGACGAGAAGGTGGAGAAGGAGGTTGCCAAAGCCCGCAAGCGTTTCGGTGACTCGTTTGACGAGGCTCTTTTCCGCGAAACCAATCCCCGTGTGGCTGAAATCAAGGCTAAGCGTGACGCACTGCATGACCGCTTCAGCAAAGCCCTCAACGACAACAACCTTGAGGAGCTCCGCCAGATAATCATCGATCAAGAAATCGTCGATCCCATTTCAGGCACAAAGAACTGGACAGAAGTGCGCCAGTTCAACCTTATGTTCAAGACCGAGATGGGCAGCACTGCCGACGGTGCCATGACAGTATATCTCCGCCCGGAGACAGCTCAGGGCATCTTCGTCAACTATCTCAATGTGCAGAAGACCGGCCGCATGCGCATCCCCTTCGGCATCGCCCAGATAGGCAAGGCTTTCCGTAACGAGATCGTAGCCCGTCAGTTCATCTTCCGCATGCGCGAGTTTGAACAGATGGAGATGCAGTTCTTTGTGCGTCCCGGTCAGGAACTCGAATGGTTCAAGAAGTGGAAAGAGACACGTCTCAAGTGGCACAAGGCTCTCGGTCTCGGCGATGACAAGTACCGCTACCACGACCACGACAAGCTCGCCCACTACGCCAACGCTGCCACCGACATCGAGTTTGAGATGCCTTTCGGCTTCAAGGAGGTAGAGGGAATCCACTCACGCACCAACTTTGACCTCTCGCAGCACGAGAAATTCTCAGGCAAGAAGATCCAGTATTTCGACCCCGAGCTCAACGAGAGCTACACCCCCTATGTCATCGAGACATCCATAGGCGTTGACCGCATGTTCCTCTCGGTGCTTTGCTCAAGCTACGAGGAGCAGCCTCTTGAGGGCGGTGACAGCCGCGTGGTGCTCCATCTCCCTGCACCCCTGGCTCCTGTGAAGTGCGCAGTGATGCCTCTCGTGCGCAAGGACGGTCTGCCTGACAAGGCGCGTGAGATAGTCAATGACCTCAAGTTTGACTTTGCCACCCACTATGAGGAGAAGGATTCTATCGGCAAGCGTTACCGCCGTCAGGATGCCATCGGCACCCCCTTCTGCATCACCGTTGACCATCAGACTCTCGAGGACAACACCGTCACCCTGCGCGAACGCGACTCTATGGAGCAGACCCGCGTAAAGGTCGAAGACCTCCATAAGCTCATCCACGACCGCGTGAGCATCACCTCTCTTCTCCGCAAACTCGCTTAATCTAAAATATGCAAATTATGAAAATCCGTAACATACTCTCACTCTGCGCCGCTGTGGTGATGATGTGCTCGTTGCAGTCATGTAACTACAACAGCATCGTCGAGCAGCAAAACGGCGTGGACCAGTCATGGGCTGAGGTCGAGAACCAATATCAGCGTCGCCTTGACCTGATTCCTAACCTTGTCAACACCGTCAAAGGCTATGCGTCACACGAGAGCCAGACGCTTGAAAACGTCACCAAGGCTCGTGCGGCAGCTACCTCTATCACCATCGACCCCACAAACCTCAATGAGGAGACCCTCGCCAAGTATCAGCAGGTGCAGGGCGAACTGTCAAGTGCGCTCAAGAGCCTGCTTGCTGTGACAGAGGCTTATCCCGACCTTAAGGCTAACGAGAATTTCCGTGACCTCCAGGCTCAGCTTGAGGGAACGGAAAACCGCATCGCCACTGCCCGTAGCCGTTACACTGAGGCGGTCAATACGTATAATGTGACCATTAAGAAGTTCCCGACCAACATCTATGCTTCATGGTTTGGCTTCTCTCCTAAACCGCAGTTCAAGGCTGAAACAGGAGCCGATCATGCCCCCGAGGTTAAATTCTGATGAAACATAGCACTATAATCAAATCATTGGCTTCGGTCGCTGTCGTTGCGGGTCTCTGTAGTTGCAGTCCCGAAAATGACAGCGACAAGAATGACAATGTGGACTGGGACTGGGTGGCTCTCAACGAGGACTACTACGCGAATGCCGCCTTGTTGACCGACAAGGACGGCTCTCCGTTCTATGAGAAGATTGTACCCGTGTGGAACGAAGGTGCCAGCATCCTCATGCACTTCTACAATGACCGCGCTCTGACGGCTGGCAATCTCCAGCCCTATCTGACCAGCACGGTCAGTGCTAAGTATGAGCTCGGGCTTGCTAATGGCACAGCATTGGAAAACTCCTACAGCAACACCGACAGCGTGCTGACCACCAAGGTATCGGCACTCGTGGAGGGTTGGGCGATAGCTCTGACCAATATGCACGTAGGTGACAGCGTAAAGGTCGTGATTCCTGCGGCTCAGGGTTACGGAGCATATACCCACGGCTCTGTCCCGGCTTATTCAACCCTGATATTCAATATCAAGCTGGTTGATGTTCCGGCTTACGAGGTGCCTTGACATAATCCGATTTACAGATGGACGATAAAGTCAGTCTGTTTTCTGACTTGATTGGCTCTGAGAAGATCGAACTGTCTCCTCTCGCCGAGTCAGGAAGCAACCGCAAATACTACAGGCTTAAAGACCTCTCTGTCTCCGGCAGAGAGGTCGTTGCCGTATATAACGATGATGTCGCTGAAAATGAAGCGTTTATATCTATAGATAGTGCTTTGGCTGCAAGCGGTATTAGAGTGCCCCGCGTGATAGCTGTGTCAGCCGACCGCAAAGCCTATCTGCAAGAAGATCTCGGCGATATATCGCTCTATGATCTGATAGCAGGGTGCCGTAAAAATCCCGATGATGATGCGGCTCGCCGTCTGTCATCTCTGCTTGACGGTTCCATGCGTCAGCTCGCACGGCTGCATTGGAGCGCATCAGCGCAGATCGATTTCAGCCGATGCTACCCTGTGGAGAGCATGACGGCTCGTGACATCATGTGGGATCTCAATTACTGCAAATACTGTTTTCTCAAGCCGTCATATGCCCGGTTTGACGAAGCGCGTTTGCAGGATGATTTTGACGCGCTGTGCCGTCGGATTCTTGCTGCAATGGATGCCCAGCCTGAGGGCGTGTTCATGTACCGAGACTTCCAGTCGCGTAACGTCATGGTCAAGGATGATGCGGCATGGTTCATTGATTTTCAAGGTGGACGCGCCGGGCTGTTTCTCTATGATGTTGTCTCTTTCCTGTGGCAGGGGAGAGCCGGTTTCTCCGCCGAGGAGCGCCTGCGATTGATTGACGTGTATTTCAATGAGGCATTGCAAATAAAGCCATCTCTTGACAAGGACATGTTCTTGTCAATGCTGCCTGATGTAGTGCTGTTCCGTTCGCTGCAAGTCCTGGGAACATACGGCTTCCGAGGCAGCTTTGAGGGCAAAAAGGCTTTTCAGGCCAGCATACCTGCCGTTTTGCAGAATATTTGCGACATGTCTGGCTCTCTGCATGACCGTTATTCCGAAATCATCGCCACAATAGAGCGGTTGAAGCATAAATATGATATGGAATCTCGCACTGAGGTTGATGATTTTGACGGCTTGACGGTGACAGTCAGCAGCTTCTCTTATAAAAAAGGTTATCCGACAGATCCGAGCGGCAACGGCGGGGGCTATGTATTCGACTGCCGTGCCATCCATAATCCGGGCAGATATGACCAATATAAGCAGCTGACAGGCATGGATGAGCCAGTCAAGCGGTTCCTTGAAGATGACGGAGAGATAGCCCCCTTCATAGAGCATGTCAAGGGTCTCGTAGGACCTTCGGTAGATAAGTATGTCAAACGCGGCTTCAAGTCCCTGCAAGTCTCATTTGGCTGCACCGGCGGACAGCACCGCTCGGTCTACTCGGCAGAGGCTATAGCCCACTGGTTGAGCGGGCGCGAAGGTGTCAGAGTGCACCTCATCCACCGCGAGCAGGGCATCGACCGCTATCTATAGCCAAAATACAGTTATTTAGCGATTTGATGTGTGTATTAGAATATATGACAAAAATTGTAGGGACATGCCATGGCATGTCAGCCTGAGCCACACATGTCGGTTTGAACCATTCAAAATGGTGCTGACATGCCATGGCATGTCCCTACAAGTTGATGAACCTCACTCTATGAATATGATGTAACATCTACTGTATGAAAGTCAAAGGCATGATATTCGCCGCAGGCATAGGCTTACGCCTGCGTCCCATAACCGACACCATCCCCAAAGCTCTGGTAGATGTCGGAGGCATCCCCATGCTCCAGCGTACCATCATGAGGATGCGCGAAGCTGGCATCACCGACCTCGTGGTCAATGTGCACCACCATGCCTCCAAAATCATCGACTTCCTTGCCGCTAATGACAACTTCGGCTTGAATATCACCATCAGCGACGAGTCTGATAGTCTCCTTGATACAGGCGGAGGTTTGCTTAAAACAGCCCCATTGTTAGGAGATGCCGATGCCGTGGTGCTCCACAACGCCGACATATTCACAGATATCCCTCTTTGTCCCCTCGTTGACAGTCTTGAATCTGATTGCGCCGATGTAATCCTTGCTGTCAACCATCGCTCTACCTCGCGCTATCTATTGATTGACGGCTCGCAACGTATGGTCGGATGGACCAATGCGGCTACAGGAGAGGTGCGTCCCCCGTCGCTGGTCGCAGGGGGTATTTCTTCTTTTGAACGCGTAGGATTCTGTGGAATACATGTGGTCAGACTCTCCTCCGTGATGGAACGGCTAAGAGGTTATGCCGGTCATAACGGGGAAAAATTTTCGTTGACTCCATTTTACATCGACAATACTGGCAGCCTCGACATACATTGTGAGATTATGCCGGAGGGCGTGCATTGGGTTGACATAGGTCGCCACGAGTCGTTAGCATTGGCACGCAGTCTGGCTTCCGAACATCCATAACCGTGTAGGCGTTGTGGTTATATATGTTTTTAACCACAACACTTCCAATATGATGGATAAATTATGTACCATTTTTGACCTCTCGGGCAAAGTGGCTGTAGTCACCGGAGGCGGTGACGGGATAGGCAGAGGATGCTGTGAGATTCTTGCCATAGCCGGTGCATCAGTTGTTGTCAGCGATATAGACCTCGGCAAGGCTGAGGCGGTAGTGGACAGCATCAAAGCCAAAGGTGGCAATGCTGTGGCGGTCAAGTGCAATGTACTTGAAGAGAATGACTTGGTCAACCTGATAGGGACGGCTGTAAAGACCTACGGCACTGTCAACGTGCTTGTCAACAATGCCGGACTCGGAGGAGGCGGACGGGAAAATCCGTTTAAAATCACCATGGACTATGTCGAGCGCATCTACCGTATCAATGTGTTCGCGCCGTGGCGGCTTTGTCAGCTTGCCGTGCCCGAGATGGGAAAATCGGGTTACGGAAGCATCATCAATATCACCTCTATGAGTTCCATCGACAAGGAGCGCAACATGGGCATATATTCCTCGTCAAAAGCCGCGCTCAATCATCTCGCTGCTAATCTCGCCTATGACTTCGGTGCTTTTGGTGTCCGTATCAACAACGTGGGACCTGGTGCCACCAAAACTTCTGCTCTCGCGTCAATACTTACTCCAGAACTTCAGGAGAGGATGCTAAGGAAAACTCCCATCAACCGTCTCGGCGAGGTTTCTGACATTGCTCAGGCTGTGCTGTTTTTCGCTTCCCCAGCATCGTCATGGATAAGCGGACAGGTTATATTTATCAATGGAGGCGGAGACCAGACGCTTGATTGAATATACAATCTATAAATACAAATGACTATGAATTTAGCGAATGAATTGTTTGACTTTTCAGGTAAAGTTATCATTATAACCGGCGCAGCCGGAGCCATCGGTAGCGAAGCAGCCCGTCAGTTGGCTATGCTCGGTGCCAATGTCGCATTGACCGACATCAACGAAGAAAAAGTAAAGGATGTCGCAGCCCGGATCCAACAAGAGACTGGCAGGGAATGCCTCGGTATCAAAGCTGATGCCACTGATGAAGGTGATTTGAAGCATCTTGTGGAAACCGTCGTGGCAAAATTCGGCAAAATATCTGGGCTTATCAACAATGTCGGGTGGGGCAAAGCCACTCCGCTATGGGGGTCGGATACAGCGAAGATGGTGGCATCATACGAACTTAACACCATAAGTGCCTATAATATGACACGCCTCTGCATGCCCTACCTGCGCAAAGAGCCTAACGCATCGGTGGTGTTCTCAGGCTCGATGGTAGGTACTACCCCCTCTCCGGAATTTATAGAATACAGCACAGCCAAGGCAGGTCTTATCAATATGGCTCACAGTATGGCAGTGGCTTCGGGTCCCGAAGTCAGATTTAATGTGGTGGTAATCGGATCAGTTGACAATGGCGATGCAACCCTTGAGGCTGGCTATGACCCTGCGATGCTCAAACGCATCTCTGACTCGATAGTGATGAAACGCCGTGGCACACCGTCCGACATAGCCCACGCCTTTATCTTCCTCATGAGTGAAGCTGCATCTTGGATTACCGGTATCAACCTTATGGTTGACGGAGGAGGCATCTATAAGAGCAAAATGCCCGAATAACTCCAGTAGTAAGCCTTAGACTTTAATTCTCTTTCAGCCATTGCAATCTGCGCAAATCGGGTAGATGTTTGATAGAGAAATGCTCAAAGTTTGCTTCGAATCCATCTCCGTCCGGACTCGCTCCCATCATCCCTACCATGACTGGGTGATTGTCCTGCAGCCATGCGTTACGCATCATTGTGTATTCCTTATCATCAAAAGAATAGAGGATTTCGACGGCATCCAATCTTCTCACGGCTTTTATCCATACTGACGGCACTGGCTTGTCTAATTGTATCACACTCCAGTCGCTTGTGTGATGGGTCACTACGACACTTAGATTATACTTATCGTCTACAAATTCTATACCCGCTTTGATGTAATTTTCATGGTCGATGCGTAGCATCAGCCCTGCCTGGTCAAAGCGGCTCCTGTAGTCGCCCGATATTTTCACTTTGACTTCAAATTCGCCACCGCGCAGCGCGTAAAGAAATGGGGCATCATCAACGGTGAAGCCGTAATGCGACACACGCCAGTAGTCAGTCTGTGGCGTGACGACCATATGCAGAGAGTCGCCATCGATATTCCATTGCTCTGGCTCATTGAACCACAGCATCTTCTCCAATGATTGTGCCATAACTTGCTTAGATAATGCTTTTGATAACTCGCGTTTCCAACATCTTGTAGGGACATGCCGTGGCACTAACCTTTACCCACAAATGGGATTATTTTGAGTCTCAAGGAGGTATTGATAGA
>ERZ808035.673-NODE-673-length-26244-cov-7.541636_pt1 | contig 26244 bp, 24 predicted proteins | sample MGYA00380189_ERZ808035 | MGnify/ENA primary metagenome ERZ808035 (study PRJEB31490, sample SAMN06133407) | mouse gut metagenome | isolation source: M5_1 | host: mice | place: China: Chengdu | collected 2015-05 ...
AATCAGGGATTTTCAGAACTTTTTAAAGTTGTGAAAATCCCGCTCAGCTTGTCGAAAATACTTTTTCGACAAGCTGGAGCCGGCTGCAGATCTGCAGCCGGCTCTTTCACGGTTAAAACCTGTTAATCTTCCGGCAGCTCCTTCCCAAGCCGCCTGTACATGGTCTTTTTCACCGCCCGGAGAATGTTTTCATATCCGGTGCAGCGGCACAGATGGCCGGACAGGAGTTTGCGGATCTCATCGTCCGTGTACTCCCTCCCGCTCTCCAGCAGCTCCACCGCCGACATGATAAATCCGGGAGTACAGAAACCGCACTGGATGGCCGCCTCATCGATAAAGGCCTGCTGGATATCGCTGAGCTCCCCGCCGGGGCCCATGAGCCCCTCCAGCGTGCGGATGTGCTTCCCCTCGGCCCAAACAGCCAGATAGATGCAGGAATTGAAGGTCTCTCCGTCAATCAGCACGTTGCAGGCGCCGCACTCCCCCACCTCGCAGCCCTTCTTGACCGACAGCATGTGATAGTCGTTCCGCAGCATATCCGTGAGACTGGCCCGCACATCCACGGTCCGCTCCACGTCTTTTCCGTTGAGGTTGAAATGGACGGTCTGATACTGGATCTGATGGGTCTCCATTACAGCTCACCTCCCGCCAGCTTCACAGATTCGATAAAGGCGCGCCTGGCGCTCTCCACGGCGATGTGGAGGCGGAAATCCCGCGCCGCCCGCCAGGAGTCCCGGGGGTTGATGTCCTCCCGCACCGCCCGGGCAAATCTCTCCGCCAGCTCCAGGCTCACCGGCTGCCCTGCGGCCAGTTCCTCGGCGTGAACGGCCCGCAGGGGTACCGGCCCCGCCACGCCGAAGGCCACCCGGGCCCGCTCCACACATGTTTTATCGGCGGAGAGGCGGACGTTGACAGAGGTGCCCAGAGTGGCGATGTCCATGGCATTGCGCATGGCGTACTTGATGTAGTGGCCGAAACAGTTTTCATAGCTCTCCTTCGGGATGAGGATTGCGGTCTGAATCTCCCCCTCCCGGATATCCACCTTGCCCGCCCGGATGTAGAACTCCTGGATGGGCTGGCGGCGAACTCCCTCCGGCCCGGTCAGCTCTACAACGGCATCCCAGGCGTGGAGGGTGGAGGCGGAGTCGGCGGAGGTGACGCCGTTGCAGGTGTTGCCGCCGATGGTGCCGATGTTGCGGATCTGGGGGCCGCCCACCTGGTCCACGGCCTCCCCCAGCACGTTGATGTACTTCTGGATCAGGGGATCCCGGGTGATGTGGGAGAAGCTGGTGAGGGAGCCGATCCGGAGGGTGCCGTCCTCCTCCATGGACACGCCCCGGAGCTCGTCCAGGCCATAGATGGAGATCAGCTCCGCGCCGGCCCGTTTTCCCTCCCGCATCTGCACCAGCACGTCGGACCCGCCGGCGATGATCTGGGCGTCCGGATGGGCCAGGCGGAGGGCCACGGCGTCGGCGACGCTCCTGGCCTGATACAGGGCTTTCATATCATACATCGTGAGGGCCCTCCTTTACTCTTCAATGAGCCCCGCCTCTTTGAACTTCCGGTAGAGGACGTGGGGCGTGATGGGGCAGCAGTCGATGGCCACGCCGGTGGCGTTCAAAACGGCGTTGCGGATGGCCGGGGCGCCGGAGCAGGCCGGAGGCTCTCCCAGCGCCTTGGTGCCGTATGGGGACGTGGGCTCCGGATTCTCCACAAAGGCCGCCTCCAGATTGGGGTGGTCCATGAAGGTGGAGAGCTTGTAGTCCAGCAAATTGCCGTTCAGGGGCTTTCCGGTCCTCTCGTCGAATTTCAGCTCCTCGGAGAGGCCGTAGCCGATGGCCATGGACATGCCGCCGTGGACCTGGGCCTCCGCCAGGGCGGGGTTGATGAGGGTGCCGCAGTCGTGGACGTTCACCAGCCGCAGGAGTTTTACCCTGCACATGGGGATGTCCACCTCCACCTCCGCGAAGGAACAGCCGAAGGAGTAGGCGTTGGACTTGATCTGGGCGGTGGTCTCGGCGGTGATGTGCCGGCTGCTCTCCAGAGAGTAGAGGCTCTCCGTGGCCAGGTCTCCCAGGGACTTCAGCACCCGTCCGTCGGACTTGCGGACGATCTGCCCGTCCACCAGGTCCAGGTTGGAGACCGGCATCCGCGTCTGCTCATGGGCGATATTTAAAATCCGCTCCCGGAGGGCCCGGGCCGTCTGCATGATCGAAAAGCCGCCGATGTAGGTCTGCCGGGAGGCGTAGGCCCCGGTGCCGAAGGGGGTGACGTCGGTATCCTGGGTGGAGACCACATGCACATCGCTCAAAGGCACGCCCACGGCGTCCGCCACCATCTGGGAATAGGCGGTGTCACACCCCTGGCCGATCTCCGTCTCGCCGGTCTGGAACTGGAGAGAGCCGTCCTGATTCAGCACCATGCGGCAGGAGGAGCTCTCCAGGGAGATGGGCCACACGGCGGTGTTGTACCAGAACACCGCCATCCCCACGCCCCGGCGGACCGGGCCGGTCTGGTCCCTGTACTCCTCGAATTTCCGCAGGTAGTCAATGGCCTCCATGCCCTTGGCCATACACTGGTTGAAGGTATCGAAGTAATTCTCGTTTTTGGAAAAGCCGTCCACATAGCCCACGGGCATGAGATTCTTCCGCCGGAACTCCAGAGGCGTCATATGGATGGCCCTGCAGATGTCGTCGATGTGGCTCTCCCCGGCGAACATGGCCTGGGGGATGCCGTAGCCCCGCATGGCGCCGGCGGCAGGGCGGTTGGTGTACACCGTCCAGGCGTCGCACTCCACATTGGGGCAGGGGTAGAGCTGGGGGAAGGCGTTCATGCCCTTGGCGTTGACGCCGTGGCCGTGGGAGGCGTAGGCCCCCTGGTTGGAGAAGGACTCAAACTTCCGGGCAACCAGCGTCCCGTCGGGCCGGACGTAGGAGATGATGTGAGTGCGGATGGCGTGGCGAACCCGGTTGGAGACGAAGGTCTCCTCCCGGCTGCACTCCAGCTTCACCAGCCGTCCCCCCACCTGGGTGGAGCACCAGGCGCACAGGGGCTCGTACAGCGCATCCTGCTTGTTGCCGAAGCCGCCGCCGATATAGGGCTTGATGATGCGCACCTTGCCCCAGGGAATCCCCAGGGCCTGGCCCACCACGCGGCGGACGATGTGGGGGATCTGGGTGGAGCTGACCACCACCATCCGCCCCGCCTCCTCATAGGCGAAGCACCCGTGGTTTTCAATGTGGCAGTGCTGGACCGTAGGGGTGTCGTACCAGCCTTCCACCTTGATGAGCCCCGGCTCCTGCCGGGCGGCCTCGTAGTCGCCGTTGCGGATGTCCGTGTGGGCCAGGACGTTGTTCCGGTACTCTTCGTGGAGCTGCGGCGCGCCGTCCGCCATGGCCTCCTGCACATCCAGCACAAAGGGCAGCTCCTCATACTCCACCGCCAGCGCCCGAACCGCCTGGGCCGCCGCCACCTCATCCTCCGCGATGACCACCGCCACCTCGTCGCCGTAGTAGCGGACGTGGCGGTTCAAGAGCAGCCGGTCGGCCACGTCCTGATGGCCGGGGTCCGTGGACCAGGGGTGGCCCGCCGTGGGGAAGGGGATGTCGGGCACATCGAAGCAGGTCAGGACCTTCACCACGCCGGGAATCGCCTCCGCCTCCGCCGTGCCGATAGACTTCACAAAGCCGTGGGCAACGGTGGAGTGGCAGATCTTCGCCACCAGCGCGCTGCGGGCGCAGAGATCGTCCGTATACCTTGCGCGGCCCGTGGCCTTCTCCCGGGCATCCACCCGGGCAACACTCCTGCCGACACTCTTGTTCATTGGGATTCCTCCTTTTTGTTTGCATGGCGGACAAAAAATGGATATACTTAAGGAAGCACTGATTCAATCAACGTGCGCAGATTTGCGTCAGAAATTTCTCCCGGCAAGGAAGAAAAACGCAGGAATCCCGGCCTCACATCATACCGTCAGGTCCACTGTCTCGCGCTGCGGCGCTCCCGGTATTTCCGTCACCGGTTTCACCGGTTCCTCCTTTGCCGAGGCCCGTTCCTTTGGGCCGAGGCTGACGGATTTCAAGTTTTCTGACGCTGTCCGGAGGGAATTTATTGGCGCGAAGATGCGTGCGGGGATTTATTCAGTGGTTCCTATATTGGGCTTGTTTGAAAATGGTCCGGCCGCACACAGCTTGCCGATTTTCCGCTGTATTCCTTTGATTTGAAATCCGTCAGGATTCCCGCATCAGACTGCCCTTCAAAAACTGCTGTGCAATCTGCTGATTGATAACGGAGGTATTTCCATGGAGAACCAATTAAAACTGGGCTGCGTGGTCATGGCGGCGGGCAATGCCCGGCGCTTCGGTGAGAATAAGCTGGCATCCCGGCTCCGGGGGCGCAGCCTCATCCTCCGCGCTCTGGAGGCCGTTCCGCCCGAGGCCTTTGAAAACGTGGCGGTAGTAACCCAGTACCCGGAGATCATGCGATTGGCCGGGGAGTTCCATTTCTCCGCCATCTGCAACAAACACCCGGACTACGGCATCAGCCACACCATCGGGCTGGGCCTCACCGCCCTGCGGAACTGCGACGGCGTGATGTTCCTGGTCAGCGACCAGCCCCTTTTGAAACGGGAGAGCGTGGCGGCGCTGGCCCGCTTCTGGCGGGAACAGCCGGACAAGCTGGCAGCCCTGAGCCACGGCGGTGTACGGGGAAACCCGTGCGTCTTTCCCGCCCGGTTTTTCCCGGAGCTGCTGGAACTGCGGGAGGACCACGGCGGCAACACCGTCATCCGGCGGCACGAGGAGTATCTGCGCCTTCTGGAGGTACCGGCGGAGGAGCTGACCGATGTGGACACCGCAGAGGCACTGGAAGCACTGCGCACAGAGGACGGGGAGTAGGATACGCCGGATGTCCTCCTGTCATTTCCTGGCGTAAGGCGTGTCCTCCAGAGGCAGAGACGTGCGGATCTTGCCGTCATACCGATAATAGGCGTCGGCAATCGCCGGGGCCGTGGGGATGGAGGTAATCTCGCCCACGCCGATGGCGCCGCAGGCCACTTCCAGCCCCTCCTTTTCCACCACAATGGCAGTGATCTCCGGGATCTGGTTTGCCCGGAAAAGTCCCAGGGTGCCGTACTTTGCGGTGGGCTTACAGTCTGTCAGTGGGTAGCGCTCCGTCAGGGCAAAGCCCATGGACATCACAACGCCGCCCTCAATCTGCCCCTCCACCGACAGGGGGTTCACCGCCTTCCCCACATCGTGGGCCGCCACCATCTGCCGGATCTTCCCGTCGTCGTCCAGGATGCAGACTTGTGTTGCATAGCCGTAGGCGATGTGGCTGACGGGGTTGGGCACATCGGCCCCCAGCGGGTCGGTTTTCCCCAGGTACTCGCCGCGGAACTCCCGCCCGTTTAAGGTCGCCAGGCCGCCGTCTGCCAACGCCGTCCGCAGGTCCTGGCAGGCCCGGCGGCAGGCCTCGCCGGTGAACAGCGTCTGCCGGGATCCGGACGTAGTACCGGAGTCCGGCGCAAAATAGGTGTTGGATCGCTCGTATACCACATCCTCCGGCGCAAGGCCCGTCTGGTCGCAGACCATCTGGGTCAGCACCGTGCCCAGGCCCTGGCCGATGCAGGAGGCGCCGGCGAAGATATGTACCTTTCCGCCCTCCACCGTCAGCCGCACCCGGCCCGTGTCCGGGATGCCCACGCCCACGCCGGCGTTCTTCATGGCGCAGGCAAGGCCCACATATTTGGCCTTGTCGCAGTAGGGCTTCACCGCCTCCAGTGTCTCCACCAGGCCGGTGGAGCCGTCCACAATCTGGCCGTTGGGCAGCTCCTGCCCCGGACGGATGGCATTGCGGTAGCGAATCTCCCAGGGGGTAATGCCCACCGTGTCCGCCATGCGGTTCAAAAGGCTCTCAATGCAAAAACAGGTCTGGGTCACGCCAAAGCCCCGGAAGGCCCCGGCAGGGGGATTGTTGGTATACCAGGCCCAGCCGTCAATCTCAAAGTTCTGGTAGTTATAGGGCCCGGCAGCGTGGGTGCAGGCCCGCTCCAGCACCGGCCCGCCCAGGGAGGCATACGCGCCGGTATCGGCCACCACCTGGGCCTTCACACCCTGGATGATGCCGTTTTCATCGCATCCCAGGGTGAACTCCATCTCCATGGGATGGCGCTTCGGGTGAATCAGGATACTCTCCGCCCGGGTGAGCTTCACCTTTACCGGGCGCTTGGTCAGGTAGGCAATCAGGGCCGCATGGTGCTGGACGGTCACATCCTCCTTGCCGCCAAACCCCCCGCCCACCAGGCAGTTGCGCACCTTCACCTGCTCGGCGGGCAGGCCCAGCATCCCCATCGTCTCATGCTGGGTGTCATAGGCCCCCTGATCCGTGGAGAGAATCATGACCCCCTCCCCGTCGGGATAGGCCACAGCGCACTCCGGCTCCAGAAAGGCGTGTTCCGTCCAGGGGGTGGAGAACCTCTCCGTCAGAACATATTTGGAGCCTGCAATCGCCGCCGTGGGATCTCCCCGCTGGATGTGCTTGTGGGCCAGCAGGTTCCCCTCCGAGTGAACCAGGGGCGCACCCTCGGCCATGGCCTCCCGGGGGCTGCGGACCATGGGAAGCTCCTCATAGTCCACCTTCACCAGGGCCTTTGCCCGGGCCAGGATCTCCGGTGTCTCCGCCGCCACCAGGCAGATGGCGTCCCCCAAATAGTGGGTGACGCCGCCCACGGCAATCATGGTGTCCCAGTCCTTTTTCAGATGCCCCACCTTGTTGCTGCCGGGGATATCCGCGGCGGTAAATACCCCCGCCACACCGGGCAGCGCCCTGGCCTCCTCCGTATGGATGGCCAGCACCCGGGCCCTGGGATAGGCGCTGCGGACGGCGCTGCCGTAGAGCATGCCGTCCATATACACGTCGTCGGGATAGATCCCCGTGCCGGTGACTTTCTCCTCCACGTCGATCCTGGGAACTCTGGCGCCCAGGGACCAGCCGCCCTCCTCTTTGGGAACCGCCCCCGCCCGGAACAGCTCTGCCGCCAGCAGGATGGCGTCGATGATCTTCACATATCCGGTGCAGCGGCAGATATTGTTGCGGATGGCAAAGGCCGCCTCTTCCCTCGTGGGGTTTTGATTGCTGTCCAGCAGGCCCTTGGCGCACATCACCATGCCCGGGATGCAAAAGCCGCACTGTACCGCCCCGGCGTGGCCGAAGGCGTATGTATAGACCTCCCGCTCAAATTCGCTGAGGCCCTCCACAGTGACGATTTCCCGCCCGTCCAGCTTGTCGGTCTGTGGGATGCAGGCCCTGGAGGGCTTCCCGTCAATCAAAACGGTGCAGGTGCCGCAGGCGCCTTCGCTGCATCCGTCCTTTACGGAGGTCAGGCCCAGGCTGTCCCGCAGAAAACGCATCAGCTTCTGGTTCTGTTCCACAGTCACGGTCTTGCCATTTACAGTAAACGTTGCCATAAAAGACTCCTTGTTCCCGTGCCCGGCCCCGGTCCCACGGTTATGTGTGATGTCCGGAAAGGTCGACCTTTCCGTCATTGTCTATTATACCTGAAATACAGACAATACGCAACCACACTTTTGTTATTTCGTTATTCTACTTCTAGTCCAACGGCGGCAGTTCCCATCCCACTGCCAGGGCCCCCTTCTGCACGGCAACCCGCGCCGCAGGTTCAAGGATGTGATTGCTGACGCCCAGAGGGAAATCCGGCGTCAGCACGGCGTTTTGGAGGGGATACTGCACGCCCGTCTCGTCCACCCCCTCCGCACGGTCCCCCAGGCAGAACACGGAGAGGAGCCCCCACTCCGCTGTTTTTTGGACTGTAACAGCCTCATTTTCGATTACAGTCCAGAGGAAGTCGTCGTCAAAAAGGAAACCCCTGGCCCCTCTCCGGCGCAGAAACAGCAGGGACTGAAGGTTGGCCAGGGTGTGATCCAGCCGTTTGCCGCCGGTGCCGCCGTAGATTAAAAAGTCCGTACAGCCCTGCTCCAGCCCCACCCGGAGGGCGGCCAGGGTATCGGTGTCGTCCTTCTCCACCGGCAGGCGGCGTACACGGGCAAAGCCTGCCGGCGCTTCCATGGAATCAAAGTCCCCCAGCAGAAGATCCGGCGTGATGTGCTCCTCCAGGCAGATCCGGTAGCCCGCGTCGGCGGCAATGACAACGTCCCCGGGGTCGCCGGGCCGCTCCCGCAGGCCGTAAAAGGTACCGGCGGCAAAGATAAAGCAGCGTTTCATAAAGGTCAGTCCTCCGTGTGGTTTTTCAGCATGTCACAGTGTACCACAGTTTCCCCCGTCTGACAAATCCCGCTCCGCCTCAGGCGGGAAACTGCAAAACGGGAAGCGCTGAAACGCGCCTCCCGCCTGTTCGCTACCGGTTCTCCCAGCCCTCCAGGTCGTCCATGGAGAGGATCGCCATCACCAGGGCGATCAAAAAGATAATCACATACCCCATCAAAACGGTATCCATCAAAAAATCCACCAGCAGCATCACCAGAAAAAGCGCCGCCGTATCCAAGACCAGCAGCAGCGCCTTGGCCCGCCTCATGGAGATTCGGTGCAGCATCAAAAGCGCCCGGGGAAGGGCTTTGACCAGAATCTGCATTGGGAACCCCAGAACGCCGCAGAAGAGAACGTAGAGCACCATGCTGGACAGGGCCTCATATGTGGCGCCGAACCACCGCATAACCGTCTCGCCCGGCATGCCCAGCGACGCGGCCACCGCCATCATCCCCGCCGCAAACACCGCGCATCCAACCAGAATTGCAATGCGCTTTTTCATTTTTTCTCCCATATGCTACCTCCACGGAAAATCTGAACCACATGTTGGAAAGTATAGCATGGCGGGATTTTTCTGTCAACACACGGCGGAGGCTCTGAGAGAGTCCGGCCGTCGGCTGCCCCCGCTGCCGCGCCATATAAATCTCCGGGGAAATCCATCAGAATTCCTGGAAAAATCTACAGACAAGGCAGAACCGCACCGTATAAAAACAGACCGGGATGCCGTAAGACGGCGTTTCGACATTTTTCAAACAAGGCCTAAACCGCACCGTGTAAAAACACGGTGCGGTTTGTTTGGTATTCGGTGATCTGCGCCTCTCTATATATAACCTTTCCCCGCATCCGCCGCATAGCCGGCTTTTTTGCCTTGCCGCAGCTCCTGCCGCGAAGCCGTCTTCGGACGCGTGAAAGGGAATCACTGTTTACCAGCCCCGGTTTCCAAAGAAGTAGTCGAAGAGGTCATAGGGGTTTGTATAGCCGTTTCCATACCGGCTGTCGCCGCTGTTCCCGCCGGGCTGCTGGGGCTCCTCCTGCTGAGGGGTCTGCTGCTCCTCGGGTACGCTGTCCCAGGTCAGCTCCGCCTCCACCGTCTCCCCCTGGCGATAGACGGTGAGGGTGACGGTATCCCCGGCGCTGTACTGCTTCTTCACAATGGTCAGATCCACCATGCTCTTGATGTCATGGTCATCCACCTTCACAATCACGTCGCCCATCCGCAGGCCCGCCTTGTCCGCCGCGCCGTCCTTATCCACGGCGCTGATAAACACACCCTCGGTGATGTCGTAGCGGAACTGATTGGCCAGATCCTGACTCATGGACATGGCTGTCACGCCCAGATAGGGCTTGTTGGTGACATATCCGTTGGTCATGATATCCTGGATCATGGCCGCCACGTCGTTGATGGGGATGGCGAAGCCCAGTCCCTCGGCACTGGCGCCGGAGGCGGTGCTGGTGTACTTGGCGGAGACGATGCCCACCACCTGGCCGTACTGGTTGAACATGGGCCCGCCGGAGTTGCCCGGGTTGATGGACGCGTCGGTCTGGATCATATTAAAGGGGACACCGTCCACGTCAATGGCCCGGTTTACAGAAGAGACCATACCGCCGGTCTGGGAAAAGGTCAGCTCTCCCAGGGGATTGCCGATGGCCAGTACCCGGTCGCCCACGTTGAGAAGCGTGCTGTCCCCCATGGTGACGGGCTGGAGGTTCTCCGCCTCCACCTTAATGACGGCAATATCGTAGTCCTCATCCCCGCCGATCACTTCCGCATCGTAGGTATCCCCGTTGTAGAAAGTCACCTTGACCGTCTCGGCCTTGTCAATCACGTGGTAGTTGGTGGCGATAAACCCGTCCGGCGTCAGGACAAAGCCGGAACCCGCGCCTGCGGTGGGCTGCCGGGTCTGCCAGAAGCCGTTGCTGGAGGTTGTGGTCCCGGTGGTGTTGATGGCCACCACGCTGTCCACGTTGGCCGCGTACACCTCCGCATCGGTGAGAAGGGTCTTGCCGTCCACCCGGTTCAGCTTTACGGTGGCGGGGGCGGTGCCGCCCTCCCCGGAGGGCGCCGCATCGTTTCTCAGCACAGGCCCGCTCTGGGGGGCGCTTTCGCCGCGGCCGACAGCTGCCCAGACAATTCCGCCGCCCACGCCGCCGCCCAGGAGGGCACAGCTCAGGGCCAGGGCCGTGACTTTTAATCCAATCCGGTTTTTCCTCACGGGCTTCATCTCCTGCACAGGCCGCTGTACGGGCTGGTAGTCGTCCGCCGGAGGCGGTGCCGCCTCGCTGCCGTCCCTGCGGTAGGTGTAATGGTACAGATTGTGCTCGTCGTTATACATAATGCTTACCTCCTATTATGTATCCCGGTTCTGCTCTCTTTAGAACCAATCATATACCGGGAATATGTCGAAAGTTTGAAGTTTCTTTGCACTTTTTTTGAAATCTCTTCCGCTCCCTGAGCTTTGGCCTCAGTATAGGCCCCATAACTTAAAAGCGCCTGAAAACTTTGTATATAATTTTTGAACCTGCGGTTTGCCAAGCCGGGATTTTGTGCTACAATGGAACCGTTGATTTCCCAGGGAAAGGACGTGGCGCACCTGCTGAAAATCGAAAATATTAAACTCCCGCCCGGCTGCTCCATGGCAGACCTCACCGCGGCGGCCGCCCGGCTGCTGCAGGTGGGGGATATCCGCTCCCTCCGCGTCCTCCGCCGCAGTGTGGACGCTCGGGAGGATGTGGCCCTGATCTATACCGTGGAAGTCTCCGTGCAGAACGAGGCCGCCGTCCTGCGGCGCTGCCGCAGCAAAAAGGTGAGCTTCTCCATACCGAAACCGGCCTATGTCCTCCCCGCGCCCCGGCCTGCGCCGGCGATTCCGCCGGTGGTGGCCGGCGCGGGGCCCGCCGGCCTCTTCTGCGCACTGGTGCTGGCCCAGGCCGGCCTGCGGCCCATTCTGCTGGAGCGTGGCCGCTGTGTGGAGGAGCGGCAAAAGGACGTGGAGCGGTTCTGGTCCGCCGGCCAATTGGATCTCACGTCCAATGTCCAGTTCGGCGAGGGCGGCGCCGGTGCTTTCTCCGACGGGAAGCTGAACACCGGAACCCGTGATATCCGCCACCGCTTTATCCTGGAGCAACTGGTATCCTGCGGTGCACCGGAGGATATCCTGGTGGACGCCAAGCCCCATGTGGGCACCGACTACCTCCACATTGTCCTGAAAAATCTCCGGCAAAAACTGCTCCGCCTGGGAGCAGACATCCGTTTTGAGACCTGCCTGACAGATCTGGCCCTTCGGGACGGCTGTCTGGCGGGCGTCACCGCAAGGGGCCCCGGCGGGGAGGTCTTCCTCCCATGCTCCCATCTGGCCCTGTGCCCCGGCCACTCCGCCCGGGATACCTTCGCCATGCTCCACACCCGGGGTGTACCCATGGAGGCCAAGCCCTTCGCCGTGGGCGTGCGGATCGAGCACCGTCAGTCGGACTGCGACGCCGCCCAGTATAAGCAGTACGCCGGGCATCCGGGGCTTCCGGCCTCCTCCTATAAGCTCTCCTGCCATCTGCCCGGCGGCCGGTCCGCCTTCTCCTTCTGCGTCTGTCCCGGCGGGGAGGTGGTGGCCGCCGCCTCTGAGGAAAACCGGGTGGTCACAAACGGGATGAGCGAGTTTGCCCGGAGCCGGGAGAATATCAACGGCGCACTGCTGGTAAACGTAACCCGGGAGGATTTCGGCGGCGGCTCGCCTCTGGCCGGCGTGGATTTTCAGCGGCAGCTGGAGCGGGCCGCCTACGACCTGGGCGGCGGCGGGTATCTGGCACCGGCCCAGCGGGTGGAGGATTTCCTGGCCGGCCGGCCCTCCTCCGGCCCGGGCCGGGTAAAGCCAAGCTACCGGCCCGGCGTCACGTGGACCGACCTGCACCGGTGCCTTCCCCCTTTTGTATCCGGGGCCATTGCAGAGGCCCTGCCCCTCCTGGGACGGAAGCTCCGGGGCTACGATGCACCGGACGCGGTGCTCACCGCCGTGGAGAGCCGCAGCTCCTCTCCCGTCCGCATCCTCCGGGACGAGGCGTATCAGTCCCCCCTCCGGGGGCTGTACCCCTGCGGCGAGGGGGCCGGCTACGCCGGAGGCATCCTCTCCGCCGCCGCGGACGGGATGCGCTGCGCCGAGCGAATCTGCGAATCCATCACATAGAAAGGAAGCCTTATTGAATGAAACTCGCTGTGACAGCGTTCATCGTCACCATCGCGGTGGGCTATTTGGTAGACTGTTACCTCTCCTACTCCTGGGGCTGGCCCGACGCGGGGGCCATCTTCGCCGTTGCCACCATGGGGGCGTTTCTCCTGTGGCAGCTCCAGCGGAAAAACAAATCCAACTGATTGAAAGGAGATCCCATTGTCATGAGTCGTGACATCTGTATCTGTCAGGAATTTCTGACCGACACCCACCGGTCCAAAATCCAATCCGCCGCAGCCCAGGCGGGCTTTGTCCCCCACTTCTTCACTCCCGACCAGTTCAGCCAGGCCCGGGACTGCCTCCAGCACTGCGAGGTGCTCTACGCCCACTCTCTGGAGCTGCTGCGGGCGGCTCCCGCCTCCTTAAAATGGTACTGCTGCTCCTATGCCGGGGTGGATCCCTACTGCAAGGACCCGTCCGTTTTTGCCAACCCCGGCTGTATGCTCTCCAACTCCAACGGCTACGGCGTCACCATTGCCGAACATGTGGTGATGGTCACTTTAATGCTGCTGCGCCGGATGCCCGAGTACGAGGCAGTCGTCCGGGAACGGAAGTGGTCCAACCAGCTGCCCATCCGCTCCATCCGGGACGGTGAATTTACCCTTCTGGGCACCGGCGATATCGGCACAAACGTGGCGGAGCGGCTGCGAAGCATGGGCGCGGCCAAAATCACAGGCCTCAGCCGCTCCGGGCGGGCTGTCCCCGGCTTTGACGCCGTGTACCCCATCTCCCGTCTGGATGAGATCCTTCCCTCCGCAAAAATCCTCATCATGTCCCTGCCGGGCACGGCGGAGACCTTCCATATCCTGAACAGGGAGCGGATTGCCCTGCTGCCCCGGGGCGCCTATGTCATCAATGTGGGCCGGGGCACCGCCGTTGAACAGGAGCCCCTGATGGAGGCGCTGAACGGGGGTCGTCTCGCCGGCGCCGCCCTGGACGTGATGGACCCGGAGCCCCTGCCGCCGGAGCACCCCCTGTGGGGGACCCGAAACCTGATCCTGACCCCCCACGTCTCCGGCAACATGACCCTGGGCTACACCTGCGACGTCAACGTGGAGATGTTCTGCGCCGACCTGCTACGCTATGGGCGGGGGGAGCCCCTGCAAAACCTGGTGGACCGGGCGCGGGGGTATTGATCTGCCGCCGCACAGCGCCGGCAAAAGCCGCCGACTGCACACCCGCCGGAAGCCCCGCTTCCGGCGGGTATTTCTCCGCCGTGGGACGGCAACAGCCTTTTGCCCAAAGAGCAGAGAAATAATTGCATGGTTTTATGCGGATTTCCGGTTGTAAAACCGCAAAAAGTGCGGTATAGTCATAGCGTTCCAATCGAGAAATGCACGGAGGTGAACCCATGCTGGACCACAGTGAGGTTGGCAAACGGGGATACCTGAACGAGGACTTCCGCCTGTTCCACCTGAAAGACAGCCGCGCGCCGAAGCTGGATTACCACTACCATGAATTTGACAAGCTGATTTTACTGCTCAGCGGCAAAGTCACCTATGTGGTAGAGGGCGTCACCTACTTTCTCCAGCCGTGGGACATCCTGCTGGTACAGCACAACATGATTCACCGGCCCGTCATCGACCCCTCGGAGCCCTATGAGCGGGTGGTGGTGTGGCTTGGCCGGGAGTGGCTTGCAGAGCGAAGCGATCCGGAGGAGGCGCTGGATACCTGCTTCCATACCGCCGGAGAGCGGGGCTTCCACCTTCTGCGTACCGGCCCGGAGCGGCGGCTGGAGTACATGAAGAGCATCCAGCGGCTGGAGGAAGCGCTGCGCTCCAGGGAATTTGCCGCCTCCCGGCTGGCGGACACGCTCTGCCAGCAGCTGCTGATTGAGGTGAACCGGGACATCCTCCGCAGCCGCACCGCCCAGGAGGAGCGGGACAGCTACCGGGTGGATCCCAAGGTGGAGGAGATTCTGAAATACATCGCCCTCCACCTGGAGGAGGACCTCACCGTGGACAGTCTGGCCAAGCGGTTCTACCTCAGCCGCTACTATCTGATGCACCGCTTCAAAGCCGTCTCCGGCTACACGGTCCACCAGTATATCAGCCAGAAGCGGCTGCTGCGGGCGGGGGAGCTGATCCGCTCCGGCGTGCCGGTGATGAAGGCGGCGGAGCAGGCCGGATTCTCGGAATACTCCACCTTCCTGCGGGCCTTTCAAAATACCTTTCACATGAGCCCCCGGGAGTTCCGCTGAAGGGGAAAAGGGGGAACTATGGAAACGAAAGCAGTTCAAATCGATTTTTCCAAGCAGGATCTGCGGCGGCTCATCGTTCCGCTGGTCATTGAGCAGCTGCTGGCCATCACAGTGGGCCTGTTTGACTCAGTGATGGTCTCCCAGGTGGGAGAGGCCGCCATCTCCGCAGTATCCCTGGTGGATACGGTAAACGTGCTGCTGGTCAACGCCTTTGCAGCCCTGGCCACCGGCGGCGCCGCCATTGTGGGGCAGTATCTGGGCCGCAGGGAACCGGAGAAGGCCGGGCACTCCGGCGCCCAGCTGCTGCTGTTCATGGGGGAGGTCTCCCTGCTGATTACTCTGCTGTTTTATCTGGGCCGGAGCTTTGTGCTGGGCACGGTCTTTGGCCAGGTGGAACCGGATGTGGCCGCCTACGCCAACACCTATTATCTTATTGTGGAGTCCTCCACCCCCTTCCTGGCGATTTACAGCGCCGGGGCCGCCCTCTTCCGGGTCATGGGCAACTCCAGGATCTCCATGTGGGTCTCCCTGGGGATGAACGCCGTCAACGCAGCGGGCAACGCCATTTTGATCTTCGGGTTTCGGATGGGCGTGGAGGGCGTCGCCATCCCCACGGTGGTCTCCCGGCTGGCTGCGGCGGCCGTCATGCTGTTCCTGCTGCGCCGCCCGGGACTGCCTGTGCAGATCGACCGCTTCACACTCCGCCACGACGGTTACGTTGTGCGGAATATCCTGCGCTTCGGCGTCCCCAACGGACTGGAGAGCAGCATGTTCCAGCTGGGCAAAATCCTGCTGCTGTCCACCGTATCCATGTTGGGCACCGCCTCTGTGGCGGCCAACGCCATCGGCAACAACCTGGCCTCGTTCCAATGCGTGGCAGGCAACGCCCTGGGCCTTGCCATAGTGACGGTAGTCTCCCGCTGCATTGGGGCGGGCAGTTACGAAAAAGCCCGGCTCTACACCAAAAAACTGATGAAAACCACCTATCTCTACATGGCGGCGCTCATCGCCGTCACCTTGGTCTCCCTGCCGCTGCTGCTGCGGCTGTACAATGTGTCCGATGAGGCGGCCGGCTATGCCCGGCAGATCGTATGGATGCACGGCATTATGGGAGCCCTGATCTGGCCGCTGGCCTTCACCCTGCCCCAGGCGCTCCGGGCCGCCGGGGACACCCGGTTCACTATGGCGGTTTCCACCGTGTCAATGTGGACCATGCGGGTGGGCTTCGGCATCCTGCTGGGCCGTCACCTGGGGTTTGGCGTAATCGGCATTTGGATGGCCATGTTCATCGACTGGGCCCTGCGGATTGCCTTCTTCCTCCCCCGTTTCCTGGGCCATAAATGGGAGACCATGGGCCTGGGGGAGTAATCCCGCGGTCTGCGCACAAGAGGCTGCTGCGAGTTTTCACTGGTACAAAAAGCCCTCCCGGGTTTGCCTCCGCACCCAAATCACTCCCGGCAGCCGCCCTCAGCATATCTGTAGCGTGGCCCCATACTCACTCCCTCCATAGGGGGCGGCCCATGCTCTTTCCGACCGTGCCGTGCGCCGGGCCGCCATATAGACAGATATCTGACGGGCTCTGCGCAACAGCGGGTTCCTCAGGTTTTTTATCCGGTTTTCGCATGCCCCCGCAGGCCCTCAGGCCCGCAGGGGTATACTGCCTCAAACTGACAGGAAATCCCGTCCTGCGCCGGCAGGACGGGATTTCCCTCTTTCTTATTAGGCAGGGAACAGTCCCTGAATCAGAATCACCAAAATCAGGAGCGGCAGCACATACCGGAAATAGGGCCCCAACCAATAGGGCATCTGCACCCCCCGGCCGGTGTTGGCCTCCTCCAGATATTTGTCGTATCCCCAGCCCCATTTGCTGACACAGAACAGCAGATACACCAGGGAACCCAGAGGCAGCAGCAAATTGCTGACCAGAAAATCCTCGCTGTCCAGCACACCCCGGCCCCCAATGAGCTGGAGATCGCTCCAGACGTTAAACCCCAGGACGCAGGGGAAGCTGGCGATGAGGATCAGCACACAGTTGACCAGGGTGGCCTTCCGCCGGCTCCAGCCGAAGTTGTCGATACAGTTCGCCTGGAGGTTTTCAAACACGGCAATGACCGTGGAGAAGCTGGCAAAGGTCATAAACAGGAAGAACAGCGCCCCCCACAGCCGGCCGCCGGCCATGTTTATAAACACCTTGGGCAGGGTGATGAAGATCAGAGAGGGCCCGCTGTCCGGCCGCACGCCAAAGGCGGTGCAGGCCGGGAAGATAATCAGGCCTGCCATCAGCGCCACAAAGGTATCCAGCGAGCAAATGCGGATCGCCTCACTGGTAAGGGTGTGCTCCCGGCTCATATAGCTGCCAAAGACCTCCATAGCGGCAATGCCCAGGCTCAGCGTAAAGAAGGACTGGTTCATGGCCGCAGTGATCACATTGCCAAATCCCACGTCGGCGGCCCGCTGAAAATCCGGCAGCAGATAGAACTTCACACCCTCCATACCGCCGGGCAGCAGCAGGCTGTGGACGGCCAGCAGCGCAATCAGGGCCAGCAGGCCCACCATCATCACCTTGGTGATACGCTCCAGGCCCTTTTGCAGACCGAAACTGCAAATCAGAAAACCGGCCAGCACGGTAATCACCATCCAGAGGGACATCTCCCCGGGGCTTGCCAGCATAGCGTCAAAAACACCGCCCACCGCGTCGTCTGCCATACCGTTGAAAGACCCGACGGCAAATTTAAAAAAGTACCCCAGCATCCAGCCGGATACAGTGGTGTAGAACATCATCAAAAGGCAGCAGCCCGCCACGCAGAACCAGCCGTGGACATGCCATCTGCTGCCCGCCGGCTCCAGCGCCTGGTAGCTCAGCACGGCGCTCTTCCGGCTGGCCCGGCCCACCGCCAGCTCCATGGTCAAAACCGGCACACCCATAATCACCAGAAACAGCAGATAGAACAGGACAAATACACCGCCGCCGTTCTCCCCGGTGACGTAAGGAAATTTCCACACATTCCCGATGCCCACAGCGCATCCTGCGCTCACCAATAAAAAACCAAGCCTGGATTGGAAACGCTCCCGTTTCATAAGTTGATTCCTCTCTTTTCTCCGTACCGCAAAAAAGCCCGCGGCATTTGCCGCGGGCTTTTCCGTTGCGAAAAATGCCTCGCCCCAAAAGGGACAACTGTAAAAGCCGTCTGAAATTACTTCAGCTCAACCTTGCCGCCGGCCTCTTCGATCTGCTTCTTCAGGGCCTCGGCGTCGTCCTTGGAAATGCCCTCCTTCAGGGTGGTGGGAGCGCCCTCGACAGTGGCCTTGGCCTCGGCCAGGCCCTGGCCGGTGATCTCGCGGACAACCTTGATGACCTTGATCTTGGCGGCGGCGTCGAAGCCGGCCAGAACCACGTCAAACTCGGTCTTCTCCTCGGCGGCAGGGGCAGCGGCAGCGGCAGGAGCGGCCATGGCGGCGGCGGAGACGCCGAACTCCTCCTCCAGAGCGTGGACGAGCTCACTGAGCTCCAGAACGGTCAGACCCTTGATCTCTTCGATCATGGCGGTAACTTTCTCAGACATTGTATGAACCTCCTGATAGTAAATTTTTAAGTGTGTGGGTGCCGCTTATTCGGCGGCGGGGGTCTCCTCGGCAGGAGCAGTGTCCTCGGCGGGAGCGCCGTTCTTCTCGGCGATCTGCTTGAGAACCACAGCCAGGCCGGTAATGGGGGCCAGCATGGTGCCCAGGACCTGCGCCTGCAGGATGGGCAGCGCGGGGATGGAGGCCAGGGAGTTGATGGTGGCCAGATCCACGGGCTTGCCGTCCATGAAGCCGCCCTTGATCTCAAACTTGCCGTCCAGCTTCTTGGCGTAATTCGCCATGACACGGGCGGGCGCCACGGGATCGTCGCACAGGGCCAGGGACGTGGTGCCGTTGAGCAGATCGTCCAGGTCGCCCAGGCCGGTGTTGTTGAATGCGAAGCGGAGCAGGGTGTTCTTCACCACCGCATAATCCACCTCATTCTCCCGGCACTCGCGGCGCAGCGCGGTGTCCTCCTCAACGGTGATACCCTTGTAGTCGACAATCACGCCGGCAGTGGCCTTCTGGATCTTCTCAGTCAGCTGAGCTACGATGGCCTGCTTCTCGGATAAGACCTTTGCGTTAGGCATTTTGTTTTCACCTCCACAGGAATTGTAGGCGCGTTCAAAAAGAAACCGTCCTTGTGACACAAAGACACAAGGACGGAGTAGCAATCTTACGATGTGCCGCCCTCGGCAGGACTTACGGCCGGAGGCCACCTGCTGTCTTTGGAACGCGAGACATATTATATACAGGGTTTGGAAAAAAGTCAAGCCCTACTTTTGATAAAAAATACCGTCTTTGTAGGATTGTCAAACATATTGGAGAAGGAACTGGTTAGGAGAGAGCCAACGGAGGGACCTCAGAGGTAAATTATTGGAACGGCGGTTGTGAAAGACAAGCTGCTTTTCAAAGTCAGCCGGAGAGAAGAAAGAGTGGGGATATAGTAGAAGCGCTTTTGGTCCTCTCTGTGGCTGCGTTCCACCTTTCCGTTGTGTCTTGGGGTATAGGGTCTAATGAGCTTATGACGGATGTTCAGGTCAGCGGCGGTCCTTTCGAAAAGAGTAGGAATGTCCCGTTTGCTGTTTGAAAAGCGGTTGGTAAACTCAAATCCGTTATCCGTTTGTACGCACTCCGCATGGATGCCTTTTCTTGCATACCATATGACCAGCCTTTTCAGGAGGTCTGCGGAGGAGTAAGTAGATTGCTCAGGATAGGCCCACAGGAAGCGAAGCCTGGAGAACTCATCAATGGCGGTATGCTGGAACAGACGCAGCTCTGGGTCAGCAATACACTTGAGAGGAACTACCTTCACATCTACTTGGATCCGCTGGCCGGGATAGGTCATTTGCTCGTAGGGCTTGGGGACATAGGGCTTTTTCTTCTCCCCCTGCGGAAACATCCCCAGTTTACGCATGACGCGGAACAGGCTCTCCAAGCGGCGGGTATAGCCTCTCTGCCTTAGTCGGAACCAAAACTCCACCATTCCAAGCATAGGATTCCTCCGACGCATATCCCGGATCAGCTTCAGTTCCTCCTCCGTGTGTTGGTTGGGATGCCGGTGGGGTTTGTGGGACTGACAGGCCAGGGACTCCACGCTCCCATCCCAGAGAGCCCGCCAGAAGTAGATATAAGACAGACTCTAGGGATTGCCTGTATGTCATGTCCTGTGTTATACTCTTTCTCATGGAGGATGTGGCCTCATCCTTCTACTATTATTTTCTTCCTCTACTGTCCAACATGTATTGTACTCCTACAATCGCCGGAGTGAGAATTTTTTAAATTCTCTTGACAAAGGGTGCATCGCTTTGTATAATGTGAATGTTAAAGCCATAATATATAATATGTATGGCCCTTAAAGTATCCTGGAGATAACCGGATACCTCGGAGGGAGGGAAATATAGATGTCTGAGATCCATGTGAAGGAGAATGAATCCATCGACAGCGCACTGAAGCGTTTTAAACGCAGTTGCGCCAAGGCTGGCGTTCTGGCCGAGGTCCGGAAGAGGGAGCATTATGAGAGTCCCAGCGTAAAGCGGCGCAAGAAGTCTGAGGCCGCACGCAAAAACAAGAAGCGTTATTATTAATTGATGTATGAGAAGAGACCGCGCCAAAAGGCGCGGTCTCTTCTTGCTGTGCCTACAGATGCCGGAAAACCGCTCTCCGCGCCCTGTTCAGCGTCTGTCCGAAAAGAGCTTTCCCGCAATATCCTTTACCTCCGGCCACATTAAAAATGCCGCTGTAAAACCCATGGCGCTGCCGGTCCGCAGTTTCTGTGCCAAGGTATCCGCATCGTCAAAAAGTACGAAATGGGTCTCTCCCTCCCGGCTGTATGTAAAATACCGGGCACACAGATCACGGGAGAAAAAGACCGAGGGGTGTTCCCGCTCCATCAGGCCGCGAAAGGCCTCCTCCGTCAGCGGTTCCCCCTCCCCGGTGCGTGCAGGCAGGCGGAAATCCATCCGCAGCCGCTGAACGTCCAGCGCCAGCCGTGCGGCTCCCCCTTGGGCAGCGGCGGCCTCCTGAAGATGCTGCTGAAAGCTCCCGCCGGATATGGCGGTGCAGAGCAGGGGGATTCCCATCGGCGTGGCTTTGGCATAGTCCTCCGGCAGATAGAGCGCCCGCCTCCCTGCGGACAGCGCCCGCCCCAACTGTTCTGCAAAGGCCAGCCGGTCCCGGCGGGGGCGCTCTTCAAAATCCAGGAGGACGCCGCTGTATCCCCTCCGCCCGCACTCCCGCAGCACCGCCGCACACAGGGCCTGTGGATCTTCAATCAGGGGGGCCTCCCGGTCGCTGACAGACAGGAGCCCGCCCCGGGTCTGGAGCAGAAGATTCTGCCGGAGCATTGTGGACCCCTGCCCGATACGGTAGGCCACGTGAGCGAAGGCGCGGCAATATTTTCCCGCCTCCTGCAATTCCTCCGGCGTCACGGACAGATAGGTCTGCAATTCGATCTCCCCCTTGTGTAAATAGGCTGAAGGTGGTATACTGTACACTGCATATAAACTATGCAGACAAGGAGGCGCCTATGCCGTTTTCCCTGATTCCGCACCGGGTTTTTAACCGTTATGAGGATATTACGGCGGAATATTTGAGTGAGAACCACGTCACCCTGCTGCTCAGCGACCTGGATTTCACCCTGGCGGCCAAGTCCACCCGCCGCCCGGATCAGAATTTGCGGGATTGGATCTCTTCACTGTCGGCGGCGGGCATCGGATTTATGATCGTTTCCAACAACCGTTCCGGCACGCGGGTGACGGAATTTTGTGCCGATCTGGGCGTCCCCTACCAGGGCCATGCCGGAAAACCCTCCACAAAGGGGCTGGAGGCGGCCATGGCCCGGGCCGGGACGGATCGGGCTCACACCGCCATGCTGGGCGATAAATTGCTGACGGATATGCTGGCCGCAAATCGGACCGGTGTACTGGCGCTGATGGTAGAGCCGGTGGGCGGGGCCGTGACCCTCTGGCAAAAAGTTTTGCATACGCTGCAGATGCCCTTTAAGGCGGCGAGCCGGAGGAGGGCTCCCCGGAGACGTCCTCCGGATTTTGACTAAGCGGCGGTATGTGCCTTGAAAGAGCACTGTAAAGCGGACGGAACATCTGCCGGATATGCCGGGATTTTGAGATATGCAAAGCCATCCTGTGCCGCCGTCCCGCCGGATGTGATGTTGATTCCGCACCTCTGCGCTTCTCCAATCCATACCGTTTCTGAAAAATATTTTGCACGGCGCGGAACAATCGGGGGAAAAATACTTGCAATACCGGGCAATATACGGTAAAATGTCTTAGGTCATTTTAGAAGATTTTAGAAATTCAGAGAAAATGCCCTCCTGCGGGCTGTTTTCTCGTAGATTTATGAGGAGGGTATTACTATGCCTACGATTTCCGCCGGCGATTTCCGCAAGGGTATGATCTTTGAGATGGATGGCAAGCCTATGCTGGTGGTGGACTTCCAGCACGTCAAGCCCGGCAAGGGCGCCGCCTTTGTGCGTACCAAGTACAAAAACGTTATCACCGGGGCTATCCGCGAGGAGTCCTTCAACCCCACCGCGAAGTTTGAGCAGGCCAGTGTGGAGCGCAAAGACGCAGAGTACAGCTATAACGACGGAGACCTTTACTATTTCATGGATCCCGAGACCTACGATATGTCTCCTCTGAACCGGGATGTCCTGGGCGAGGCTTTCAAATTTATGAAGGAGAACACTGTCTGCAAACTGGTGAGCTACAAAGGCAGCGTATTTACCGTGGAGGTTCCCAACTTCATGGATCTGGAGGTCACAGAGACCGAACCGGGCGTAAAGGGCGACACTGCCACCAACGTCACCAAAAAGGCCACCCTGGAGACCGGCGCTGTGATTCAGGTTCCCCTGTTCATCAACGAGGGTGAAAAGATTCAGGTGGATACCCGGACAGGAGAATATCTGGGCCGCTGCAAAGAGTAAGATATGCTGCTGAAGGGGGGATGAAATCCCCCCTTCAGATTCCCCTGCACCGGCGGTATTGTTTTTCGGTGCAGGCGTCTGGAGTGCACCGGCAGAGTGCTTTTTGACGCGCACGCCGCCAAGAGTGGTTTAAATGATAATGATAAGGAGGTTTTTGACTATGGAAATCACTGAGAAGGTCGCTTATCTGAAGGGACTGGCCGAGGGCATGGATCTGGATACCGAGAAGAAGATCGGCAAGCTGCTGGCCGCTGTCATCGACGTGCTGGACGACGTCGCCCTGGAGCTGGAGGATATCAAGGACGAGCAGGCAGAGCTTGCCGAGGGACTGGATGCCGTCAGCGACGATCTGGAGGACGTGGAGAACGTGGTTTTCGACGAGTGGGACGAGGATGAAGACGGGTATTACTACGACGACCTGGATGAGGACGAGGAGTGCTATGCCACCACTTGCCCAAACTGCGAGGAGACCATTTATTTTGACGAATCTGTCCTGGAGGACGGAGAAGTCCTCTGCCCCAACTGCGGCGAAAAGCTGGAGTTTGATCTGGAGGAGCTGGACGAGGGCGGGGAAGGCGAGGAGTAACCTCTTCGCATAGACGCCATAACAGCCTGAAACCGCCCGGCGCAGCTGCGCCGGGCGGTTTTTGCAGATTGCAGGTCAACGGAAGGGGCAGGGCTTCCCAATTTGAATTTTCCGGCCATTTTATGGCTCCGCATGAGCCCGCAGGCTGCACAGGCCGGCGCCGATGGCGGTGGCAAAGGTGGCGTTCTCCGGTACAATATAGCGGATGCCGTATAACTTTTCAAACAGTTGGAAGTTTGGCCTCACCTGGGAGAGCGTGGTCACGGAGCCGGTGAGGATAACGGTATCCGACCGGCAGCTCTGGCACGCCAGCACCGTCATAGTGCCGATGGCCTGGAGAACCAGATTCACCACGCCGGCAGCCAGGTCGGCAGGGGCGGCGTCCTCCGCCAGATTGCCGAAATTGGCGGCGGTCATATCCGGATCCAGGGTGGCCGCCGCATTTTTGGAGAGATCCCGGATGGTGAGATCCACATGGCTCAGATCCCCCTGTTCCGCCAACCGCTTGATCTGGCCGAACCGCTCCATATCCACCAGTTTGCGGCACAGTCCACCCAAGGTTCCGCCGCCGATGCCGCTTCCGCACAGGTGCCGCACCGTACCGTCCTGTTCCGCCCAGAGAAAGGCAGTGCCGGTGCCCATGGTGACTACCACGCCCCGCTCCTGCCCCGACAGGGCCAGCGCTCCGGCACAGCTGGCGGAAAACTCGTCCACCCGGCAGGTGGGCAGGCCATAGATATCCCCCTCCACATGGGAGGCGCCCACACCGGTCAGCACCACCCGCCGTACGTCGGAGAGCCGGAGTTTGTTGCGGGTCAAATAGTTGCCCAGGGCCCCATACAGGCTTGTTACCTGGTCCTCCGCCCGGACCCGCAGCATAGAGATCATGCCGCCATCTGCCCGCAGCCCCACTACTTTGGTAGTAGAGCCGCCGATATCAATGCCCAGGATTATCCCCATTTTACCGTTTCTCCTCTCTGGCCGCCGCCGTGTGACAAGCTGCCGGCCTCTTTTGGAATACCCCCATCATAGAAGAGGGGAGCCGGGTTGTCAATTCAAATTTGATAAAACTCCGGCGAAAGAGGAAAATGCGATTGCTTTTCCGATATGCCCGCTTTATAATAATACAGTTGGGTCAGTTCCCGGAAAAACCGAAAAAGTCCCTCGGTCCGGGATTGCCCGAACTTTGGCGGACAGAGTACCGTCCGCCGGAAAACAGCGGCCGCGGCGCCGGTTTTCCGCGGTGTGTGGAGGATATTATGAAAACGGAAGAAAAACTGAACATGACCATGCTCTGCGACTTTTATGAGCTGACCATGGGCAACGGCTATTTCCAGACCGGATTTCAGGACCGGATTACGTATTTTGACGTCTTTTTCCGCGATGTGCCCGACAGGGGGGGCTTTGCCGTCTGCGCGGGGCTGGAGCAGCTGATCGACTATATTGAAAGCCTGCGCTTTGAAGAGGAGGACATCCGGTACCTGCGGGGACGCGGCATGTTTTCAGAGGAGTTTCTGAATTTCCTGCGGCATTTCCGCTTCACCGGGGACATCTGGGCTGTTCCGGAGGGGACGCCCATCTTCCCCGGAGAGCCCATTTTGACAGTCCGGGCCCCGGCTGTTCAGGCCCAGCTCATCGAGACCTTTGTCCTGCTGACGCTGAACCACCAGAGCCTGATTGCCACCAAGTCCAACCGCATCGTCCGGGCCGCCCAGGGGCGCACGGTGCTGGAGTTCGGCTCCCGCCGGGCCCAGGGAACCGACGCCGCCATCACCGGCGCCAGGGCAGCTTACATCGGCGGCTGCAAGGGCACGGCCTGCACCATCTCCGACCAGCTTTACGGCGTTCCCGCCGGCGGGACCATGGCCCACGCCTGGGTGCAGATGTTTGACAGCCAGTACGAGGCGTTCAAGGCCTACTGTGAGATTTACCCCACCAATGCCACCCTGCTGGTGGATACGTACAATACGCTGAAATCCGGCGTACCGGACGCCATCCGCGCTTTCAACGAGGTTCTGCGCCCCAGGGGGATTACCAAATGCGGCATCCGGCTGGACTCCGGCGATATCGCGTACCTCACCCGGGAGGCGCGGAAGATGCTGGACGCCGCCGGCTGGACGGAGTGCCAGATCTCCGCCTCCAACTCTTTGGATGAATACCTGATTCAGGATCTGATCCGCCAGGGCGCGGAGATCGGGTTGTTCGGCGTAGGTGAGCGGATGATTACCGCCCGCAGCGAACCGGTATTTGGCGGGGTGTATAAGCTGGCCGCCGTGGAGGACGCCGGCGGAACGATCATCCCCAAGATCAAGGTCAGTGAAAACGTGGGCAAGATCACAAATCCCCATTTCAAAAAGGTCTACCGCATCTTTGACAACTCCACCGGCAAGGCGGAGGCGGATTATATCACCGTCTGGGATGAAACGGTGGACGAGTCCCGGCCTCTGGAGCTGTTTGATCCCCAGGCCACATGGAAACGCAAAATCTACACCAATTTCACCGCAAAGCCGCTGCTGTGCCCCATATTCCGGGGCGGAGAGCTGGTGTATGACAGGCCCTCCCTGCCGGAGATCCAGAGGTACTGTCTGGAACAGGTAGACACGCTCTGGGATGAGGTCAAACGCTTTGAGAATCCCCACACCTACTATGTTGATCTGTCTCAGAAGCTGTGGGATATCAAACAGGACCTTCTGCGTAAAAACAGTTGACGAAAACGCCCCCTTGCGGACAGCCCTGCCATCCGGCGGGGCTTGTCCCATTCCGGGATTCTTTGCAGATCTGCCGATTCGGGTGCTTTTGGTACGAAACAGAGAAGTGTCTCTCAGCGGCAGGCGCAGTTTCCCAACTGCTTACCATCGGTTAACAAGGGGAAACACGCCTGCCGGCAGCCAAAATGGGCGCCGGACTTCGTTCTCGGATTTGGCGGGCGACAGCCCGCCTGCATCCTGCGGCCTTG
>ERZ808035.676-NODE-676-length-26110-cov-6.053086_pt1 | contig 26110 bp, 20 predicted proteins | sample MGYA00380189_ERZ808035 | MGnify/ENA primary metagenome ERZ808035 (study PRJEB31490, sample SAMN06133407) | mouse gut metagenome | isolation source: M5_1 | host: mice | place: China: Chengdu | collected 2015-05 ...
TAGGAAATTCCTCCGCTTATTCGAGTTCGCGAAGCGGAGCTCGCAATCGAACTTGTTCGATTTGTTATTTTGCGAAGCAAATTACTTTTTTTATGTTCTGCACTTTCGCACACTGTCCTGTACCTGTTTTCACGTAAAATCCTCATTCCGGAGTGTTTTCGCGACGGGACGACGCAGATTTAATATTTGCATCTGCCACCACGATCCCGCTCCTGACTCTGTCTGAACAGTATCATTTTACATTCTTAAAGTCAATCTGTGCTGGAAATATTGTCAAGTCATCCAAAAAACGCTATACTGATATAGGTTTTATTCCGGTATGCTTTTTCATGTCTGTGCTGTTTGTATGCCGCACACATTTATAGAAAAGCAGCCGATCACATATCATTCAACATATAAAAAGGAGACTCACTATGGAAATCACCAAAGACATTCACTACATAGGCGTAAATGATCACAACATCGACCTTTTCGAAGGCCAGTACATCGTAGAAAACGGAATGGCTTACAATTCATATGTGATCATGGATGACAAAATTGCTGTTATGGACACTGTGGACTCAGACTTCGGCGGGGAATGGATGCAGAATCTGCAGAAAATCCTTGGCACACGTACACCGGATTATCTGGTGGTACAGCATATGGAACCTGACCACTCATCGAACATCGACGTCTTTGCAAAGGCTTATCCGGAGGCAGTCATTGTCGCATCCGCGCCGGCCTTCACCATGATGCGTCAGTTCTTCGGCGTAGATTACGCAGACAAGCGGCTGGTAATCAAAGACGGGGACTCCCTGTCTCTCGGCACCCATACCTTGCAATTCGTGGCCGCGCCGATGGTTCACTGGCCGGAGGTTATGGTCACCTATGACAGCTACGACAAAGTACTTTTCTCTGCCGACGGCTTCGGCAAATTCGGAGCCCTTGATGTTGAAGAAGACTGGGCCTGTGAAGCGCGCCGCTACTATTTTGGTATCGTAGGCAAATTCGGTATGCAGGTACAGAATCTTTTGAAAAAGGCGGCAGCCCTTGATATCCAGATGATCTGCCCCTTGCACGGTCCGATTCTGAAAGAAAATCTGGAATATTATGTAAACCTTTATCAGACCTGGTCCTCTTACGGTGTGGAGTCGGAAGGTGTCATGATCGCATACACTTCCGTTTATGGCAACACCAAAGCCGCCGCAGAACTGCTTGCCAAAAAGCTGGAAGAAAAGGGCTGTCCGAAGGTCGTTGTTGCTGACCTTGCCAGAGATGACAAAGCTGAATGCGTAGAAGATGCTTTCCGTTACGGCAGGCTGGTACTGGCAACCACCACCTACAACGCGGAAATGTTTCCCTATATGCGTGAGTTCATCAACGAACTGGTCTGCCATAACTACCAGAACCGTACTGTCGCTCTGATAGAGAACGGCTCCTGGGCACCCATGGCTGCGAAGGCAATGAGAACCCGGCTGGAAGGCTGCAAGGATATTACCTTTGCGGAGAATACGGTTCAGATCCGGTCTGCTTTAACAGAAGAAAATATGGCACAGATCGAGGCACTGGCAGAAGAATTATGCAGAAATTAAACACTTAAACAAATGGAGCTTTCCCGCTGAACATCTGTTCAAAAGGAAAGCTCCATTTTTCACGCATCCACACCCAGCTTCCGCAATTCCTCTATGGCCTGCGCCTGATTCTGAAAATGGATCGTATGAAGTCCGAATTTCTCCGCAGCCGTCAGATTTATCAGTGTATCATCCATAAAAACACATTCTTCCGGCACAAGTTCATAACGGTCTATGAGCAGTTGATAGATTTCCGGCATTGGCTTGATGATCTTTTCCTGATAAGAGAAAATACCGCCGTCCATATATGGAACAAAATCAAGTGCATGGGCACAATCTGTCTCTGCTTTCACTGAAAAATTGGATAAGTAGAGCACCCGGTATCCTTTTTTCTTCAAATCCTGAATCCACGGGATTGCATAGTCATTGCGGGCAATCATCGTACTGACATCTTTCATTACTTTGCGAATGTCCTGCTCGATCTCCGGGTCAAACGCCACAAACTCATTGATGATATCTTCCATGTCCATGACACCCCTGTCATTTTCATTCCATGCAGGGTGCTTGACTGTGGCCTGCGCAAGCCGATCAACCATGCCGGCATCATAGCCGAAGCCCTCAAAATGCTCTTTCCATGTAAACTCAGCAAGTACGTTGCCAATGTCAAATATAATTGTTGTAATCATTCTTTTTCTCCGTTTCGTTATTATTGCACATCATAATGCAGCACCGGATGCCGGGACTGATCTGTTCTCATACATGTACAGACCTGCCATGAATCTGTCATCAGAGAAGCGCAAGCATATTTTTCGCTGCTGCCGACAGAGGATTCTTCGGATTGGTCACCACGCAGAAATGCCGCTTCGGTATGATCATGTTAAACCGCAGTTCAAACAGCCTTCCGTCTTCCAGGTATTCCCTGGCAAAATCACGCATCACACAGCCCACACCCAGATTGCGCAAGGCAAACTGCACGATCATACCGCTGGTAGCCAGTTCAAATTCCGGCTGAACCAGCACACCGTTTTTCTGCAAAAAAGAATCCATATAGCTTCTGGTGCTGGTGGCGCCTTCCAGACAGATAACGGGCATTTTCTCCAATTCGCGCAGATCCAGCATACGGTTCTTGTACTGAATAAACCTCCTGCCCGCCACAAACACATCTTCGATCTCCCGCGCCTCCACTGCCCTGATGTCTTCCCCGATATCAAAGGGTGTGCTCACCACCCCAAAGTCTATCTTATTTTCCCGCAAATTGTCAAGAGTCTCCGGTGTGGGCGCGTTGCTGACTTTTACTTTGATATGAGGATATTTCTCGTGAAACTGTTCCAGATAGGGAAGCAGATAAAAACGCAGCGTCATGTCACTGGCTCCGATCTGGATCTCCCCCAGTTCCAGGTCCAGCATCTGCCTGAGTTTCTGTTCCCCCAATGCAATCTGTTCATACCCCTTTGCCACATAACGATAGAGCAGTTCCCCCTCCCCCGTCAGCCGCACGCCTTTCGCCGCTCTGGCAAAAAGCTTCGTGCCAAGCGCCGTTTCCAGCTGCCTGACAGACTGACTGACGGCCGGCTGGGAAATATTCAGCTCTTTCCCGGCCAGGGTCAGGTTCCCTGCTCTCGCAACATGATAGAATACTTTATAATATTCCAGGTTGTTCATAGTTTACATAACTCCAATTTTCTTACATCGGATTACAGATATGTCTATACAACACTAAACATATCTTGTATTTTCTTACGCTAACCTGTCTTCTGTAGTTTACATAACATATATCTTTCATCAGCTTCTTGCCAGCCCGTCCACATGAAGCACTTCCCCACTGATATAGGAAGCCATATCCGATGCCAGAAATACAAACGCATTGGCAATGTCCTCCGGCTGTCCCATACGCCGCAGCGGAATCTGTGCGATCATCGGATCGATCACTTCCCTGGGCACGGAACGCATCATATCCGTGTACGTGATCCCCGGCGCCACCGCGTTTACCCTGATTCCTTTCGGTCCAAGTTCCCTGGCAAGAGACAGCGTAAATCCGTTGACTGCAAACTTCGAGGTGGGATATGCAATGCCGGCCGGCTGCCCGTACACACTCACCATCGAGGATGTATTCAGGATCACGCCACTTCCGGCGGCAATCATATGCTCGCTGGCCGCTCTGGAACAGTTATAAACGCCCTTAATATTCAAGTCCATGACTTTTTCAAAAGTTTCTTCCGTATAATCCTGAAACGGCGTACTGTCCGACACCCCCGCATTGTTCACAAGAATATCGATCTTCCCGTACTTCTCTGCCACGCTGTCAAAAGCATCCTTCACAGCCCCGTAATCCGACAGATTCGGAAAGATTCCCTCTACCGCCCCATCCACATATGTCTTCTTTAATTCTGACACTGCGTGGTCAGCCGTCTCCTTCCGGCTGGCGCACAACACTACCTTCGCCCCTTCTTTCAAAAATGCCTCCACTGTGGCATAGCCGATTCCCCGGCTTCCTCCGGTAACGACCGCAACCTTATTTTTCAGCAGCATGGGATCCCTCCTTATTTTCCATCTGAATTTGAGCGATGACTTCCACCCGTGTATCCATTGTAACACAAAGCGTCATGCAGTTCACTCATTATTTGCCGTGGTAATTCGCCGCTGTTTTCTTCCGGTAAATAATATCCTCTCTGCCCGGTCCGTTGGAAACCATGGTGATGGGATATCCGATCTGTTCCTCAATAAACTCCACATATTTACGGCAGTTCTCCGGCAGTTCATCATAGTTTCTGATTCCCCGGATCTCACATTTCCAACCTGGAAGCTTCTGCAGTACCGGTTTTGCTTTTTCCAGTTTGCAGGTAACAGGAAAATCCGTCGTCACCACACCGTCTATCTCGTAACCCACACATACGGGAATCTCATCCAGATATCCCAGCACATCCAGCACCGTAAAAGCCACGTCTGTAGTGCCTTGCAGCCTGCATCCGTACCTGGATGCCACACAGTCAAACCATCCCATACGTCTGGGTCTTCCCGTGGTGGCTCCGAACTCACCGCCGTCTCCTCCTCTGCGGCGCAGTTCATCCGCTTCCTCTCCGAAGATTTCCGACACGAACGCTCCTGCACCCACCGCGGAGGAGTATGCCTTGCATACTGTGATGATCTCCCTGATCTCGTGAGGCGGCAGACCTGCACCGATGGCTCCGAAAGCTGCCAGCGTAGAGGAAGATGTGACCATAGGGTAAATGCCGTGATCCGGATCCTTCAGTGTTCCAAGCTGCCCCTCTAAAAGAACCGTCTTGTCATCTTTCAGCGCGCGATCCAGATACGCCGACACATCACACACATAAGGTTCTATCATTTCCCTGTATCCATGCAGCGTAGCGAGCAGTTCCTGAGGATCGATCACCGGTTTGTGATATAAATGCTCCAAAATTACGTTTTTAGTCTCGCAGACACGTTGTACTTTTTCCCGCAGAAGTTCCTCATCAAACAGTTCACTCACCTGAAAACCGATCTTTGCATATTTATCCGAATAAAAAGGTGCAATTCCTGATTTCGTAGACCCGAAAGATTTACCGCCCAGCCTCTCCTCCTCATACTGGTCAAACAAAATATGGTACGGCATAACCATCTGACACCTGTCAGACACAAGTATCTTCGGCATTGGAACACCCCTGTCTGTGACAGATCTGATCTCATCCATCAGGATCGGGATATTCAGCGCCACGCCGTTGCCGATCACGCTCGTAGTATGCCCGTAGAAAACACCTGACGGCAGTGTATGAAGCGCAAATTTACCATAATTGTTTACGATCGTATGTCCTGCATTGGCTCCCCCCTGAAAGCGCACGATAATATCCGCTTTCTCGGCCAGCATATCCGTGATCTTCCCTTTGCCTTCATCTCCCCAGTTAGCCCCTACTACTGCCTTTACCATTTTAATTCCTCCTTTTTGCACTCATCGGCTGCGAAAAACGCCCGTTTCTTACTGTTTGATTATACAGCAGGCCATACCATAAATAAAATCAATATTTATTATAAGATAAATAAGCTTTGATTATACTTTTATATTGCCATTTGCAAAACCTTACTCGTCTCCTCACGCTCCGACAGTCAATCCAGCGGACAGGCAATTCTGAACATTTCCTCGCAGACATGATGAACAAGCTGTGCCTGCTGCGTATCCGCCAGTTTATAATATACTTCTTTTCCCTCCCTTCTGCTTATGATCAGGCCGCTCCCCCGCAGCATTCTCAGATGATGGGACACCGCAGGATCACTCATATCCACCGCCGCCGCAATATTGCTGACACATTCTTCGCAATGGCATAAAAACCATAGAATTCTCAACCGCGAACCGTCACTGATCTGCTTAAAAATCTCCGCTGTTCTGGCACACTCTTCCTGGCTCGGAAGGGCCCGTAAGATTCTGTCTTCGTTTTGCCCGTGATCATGGGGCAGTACTTTTTCCGTCATATCCTACTCCGTTTCTACGCCGCTTTATGGCGCTGATCCATCTTTTTATCCTGATACCGGAGCGCCCTGGTGGCATTCAGCACCGCAATGATCATAACGCCCACATCTGCAAAAATCGCCCACCACATATTGAGAGTTCCCACTGCCCCCAATGCCAGACAGGCAAACTTGACTGCCAGTGCAAAGACAATATTCTGATGTACAATACGCAGTGTCTTTCTGGAAATACCGATTGCAGTCGCTATTTTTGCCGGATCGTCATCCATCAGCACAATATCCGCCGCCTCTATGGCGGCATCCGCTCCCAGTGCACCCATGGCAATCCCCAGATCTGCCCTGGACAGCACCGGCGCATCGTTGATTCCGTCTCCCACAAATGCCAGCTTTTCCTTGCTGCCTTTTGCATCCAGCAAGGTTTCTACCTCGGACACCTTATCCGCAGGCAGAAGTTCACTCCTGACCAAATCCACGCCCAGTTCCTCTGCCACAGCCTCTGCCACATTCCGGGCATCTCCGGTTAACATAACTACTTGTTTTACGCCCGCCGCCTTCATGTCCGCCACGGCTTCTTTCGCTCCCGGTTTCACCACATCGGAAATAAGAATATATCCGGCATATTTTCCGTCTACCGCCACATGCACCTGTGTACCGGTCTTTTCCGGTTTCCTGTAAGCAATCTGCAATTGCTCCATCAGCTTCCCATTCCCTGCCGCCGCTCTTCTGCCATCCAGAACCGCCATCACTCCATGACCGCTGATCTCCTGCACTTCACTGAGCCTGGTGGAATCTATTGTTTTCCCGTAAGCATCCTTCAGACTCTTGCTGATGGGATGACTGGAATAGTTTTCCACATATGCCGCTGTTTCCAGCAATTCCTCTTTCGATATGCCCTCCGCCGGTTCCACTTGGGCAACTTCGAATACCCCTTTCGTCAAAGTGCCTGTCTTGTCACACACTACATAAGTGGTTCTGGAAAGAGCTTCCAGATAATTGGAACCCTTCACCAGAATGCCTTTCGCCGAAGCGCCTCCGATCCCGCCAAAAAAACTGAGCGGAATGGAGATCACCAACGCACAGGGGCAGCTTATGACCAATGTAGTCAACGCTCGAATGATCCACTGTGACCATTCTGCCGGATTTCCCGTGACCATATTGACTGCCGGCGGCAAAACTGCCAATGCCAGCGCACCGATACAGACCGCCGGTGTATAGTATCTTGCAAATCGGGTAATAAAGTTCTCCGATCTGGACTTTTTCATGCTGGAATTTTCCACCAGATCCAGAATCCTGGAAACTGTAGATTCTCCAAAAACTTTCGAGGTTCTGATGCGGAGCACGCCGGACATGTTGACACAGCCGCTGATCACCTCATCTCCCTCCCCGGCCTCTCTCGGCAGGCTTTCTCCGGTCAGGGCGCTGGTGTTTAAAGATGAATTCCCGCTTATAACCACACCGTCAATGGGAACTTTTTCCCCCGGCTGCACAATAATTACCGTGCCCACTGCAACCTCGTCCGGGTCTATCTGTACCAGTTCTCCGTCCTGTTCTATATTGGCATAATCCGGACGGATATCCATGAGCGCCGTAATGTTTCTGCGGCTCTTTCCGACGGCATAACTCTGAAACAGCTCGCCGATCTGGTAAAAAAGCATGACTGCCGTTCCTTCCACATATTCTCCGAGTGCAATGGCTCCCACTGTAGCCACGGCCATCAGAAAATTCTCGTCAAACACTTCTCCGTGTATGATTCCCAGAAATGCCTTTTTCAAAATATCATACCCTATGATCAGATAGGGAATCATAAACAGCCCCAGTCTGATATAAGAATGCTCCACAGGAATCAGGCAGCATACGCCTGTCAGCACTGCGGATAAAATAATACGGATCAGAACTTTCTTTTGCTTCCTCGTCATATCGTCTATTCCTCGTCTTTCTTTTTCTCTTGCTTGCGCTTCTTCTCTGCTTTTTGTATTTATAGCTTTTATTTATATGAACATTTAAACATTTGTTTAATTATTTGTCAAGCCTTTTCATCAATTCCATTCTTAACACCTTCTCAACTGTTCCTGTCACTCGCCCAGCCGCCGCTATGCCTCATGCCTCCGCACCTTACAAAAACAGCCGTCCTCAGATCTGCATGACCACAATCACACAGATCTTTCGGACGGCCGTTAAAAGTTTCTGTCTTTCTTCCGCCAGACTCCACAAAAAAATCCACTAAAGCTCCGTTATACCGGAATTCTGAGCTTCTGCTCTACCTGCAAGGCATCACTTGACAGTGCATTTAGCCGTCTGATGGCATCCACCGTGGTGCCGTACCGGTTTGCCAAAAGCCACAGCGTATCTCCGGGGCGCACCGTATATTCAATATACTGTGAAGACTGCCCGGAAGGAATCCGCAGTACCTGCCCCACACTCAGATTATCGCTGGTCAGGCCGTTCATCCGCCTGATGGTATCCACTGTGGTGCCGTACCGGTTTGCCAGAAGCCACAGCGTATCTCCGGGGCGCACCGTATATTCGATATGCTGTGAAGACTGCCCGGAAGGAATCCGCAGTACCTGCCCCACACTCAGATTATCACTGGTCAGGCCGTTCATCCGCTTGATAGCATCCACTGTAGTGCCGTACCGGTTTGCCAGAAGCCACAATGTATCACCGGAACGCACCGTATATGTGAACGAATCTTCTCCTGTTCCGGGCGAAGGAGCAGGAGACGGACCCGGTGCCGGCACATTCTGTCCGATTCCAAGATAAACACTGTACAGGGAATCCCATGTTGAAGGTCCCACGACTCCATCCGGTGTAAGTCCCATTCTCCGCTGAAAAGCAATCACCGCCTGCTTCGTGCCGCTTCCGAAAATGCCGTCCTGGGTCACTCCCGGAATATCCGGGTAATACTCGGATATGAGACTGAGAAGATACTGCAGCGTAATCACATCCTGTCCTCTGGAACCTTCCCGAAGCACTGACGAAGGCGGCACAGTCCCGATTCCCAGCGTATTTCCCTCACTATTCAGTTCCGCCAGCCTGGTCACCGCAGTGTACAGACTGGAAAGCTTATACCACGTGGATTTTCCTACAATGCCGTCCGGGGAAAGGTTAAAAATCCGCTGAAACGACGTCACCGCCGCACGGGTGCTGTCTCCATAGGTTCCCGCCACATCAGTAAGATCGGGAATAGCAGGATAATTCCGTCTGATCCTTTTTAAATAATTCTGAATCGTCTGTACATCCAGTCCGGTACTCCCCGGCCGAAGCGGTGTGCCCGGATAAGAAGTCAACACGTTTGTTATGGCATTGGTCTGCGCAATCTCCACATCATCCGGATAGTAATAGCGCAGAATCCGAATAGGTGTATACCCCTGATTCGCCAGCGATACGCTTCCCCATTGAGACAGACCGCCACAGGTCGCTGTGGTGCCGTTGCAGAAAGATGTAAAGAAAGGTGCAATCTGCCCTTGCCTGCGTACATATTCATTAAAAATCTCGTTCACGATCCGGTTAATAGATTCATATATAGGGCGGCCGTATACAAAATATTGATCGTAGGCCGTGCTGTTTGTAATATCAAAAGAATATCCCTGGCTGCGGTACCATTCGGTATAAACTCTGTTTAACGCAAATGTAATGATGGCATAAATATTTGCCCTCAGCGCCGCTTCCGGCCAGGTAGGATAAATTTCACTGCTGGCAACGTTTTTGACATATTCCGGAAAAGATACCTGTACATTGGAGGCCGCTGAATCAGGCCTTCCCAGATGCACCGTGATGGGATTCGGAATCACTACCTGCCGCAAGACATAGGGAGTCTCCGCAGGCCCTTGTTGATTTCGCTCCTGATTCATGGCAACCGCCGGACCGCCCACTGAAATCTCTGTCTGCACTGCATTCCTCTGCCCGTTCTGCATCGGAACAAGCATAAGCGGAAGGGTTGCCAGTTCTCCGTCAAAAACAGGAATATCGGAGACATATACTGAATCAAATCCTTCCGCCTGCGCAAGTACATTATAAGTAACATAAGGTGTACCCGTAAAATTTTCGTTCAGAGAATAACTCTTGTCCACTGTCTCCAAAGAAACCCTTCCTGTTTCTCCGTTCTCATCTGTGGTCAGTTCATAAATCCGATTTCCTTCATCATCCAGCACCGTAACCTGCACGCCGCGCAGCGGCAGCGCATCATGTGCCGTCCGGGCCTGCATAACCAAATAACCGATCGCCATATTCCGATTCTCCTCCATACCATCCTGAAATAACAATATGATATAAAATATGAATCATACAATCCATCAGTTACACTTTTTGCAGTTCAGCTTTCATAATCTGCAAAATTTTAGGGTCACGTTTTCTGGTATTCTTCCAGAGATGATTTAGTCCTGCTTTGGTCACGTATTTTGTGACCTTAGCAGGACTTCATCTCTTTTTATTGTACCACCCCGTTACCGCTCCTGGTCCACACAATATTCTGGCTGATCATCTGATCGATATCCATTCCAATGATTTCCGAAGCCCGCGCTTTTGCCGCACCGGCGTTGGCAGTTCCAAGGTTCTTGTAAATATGATAAGCCGGCTTCTTGTTCCCGTTTAAATCATACAGCCCAAGCGCCAGATGGCTTTCCATCTCATGGGCATCATCAGTCTGCCTGAAAAGCATAAATGCATCTACATCCGGCAGCGAAGCCGCCTTCAGATACCCATAAGCCACTGATGCCTCCTGTTTGTCATCTCCGAAGCTGGATGTAAATCCGATCTCCGCCAGAGAAATGCTCCTGACCTGCCCGCCTGGACTTAAGAACTGCGGCTGATGCATATAATTGATCAGTATATCTATGTTCTGCATTGTGATATAAGGCGTAGAGAGATTCTGCTTCACCCACACCGCCGGTCCGTTCCATGCATAAGGATCATACAAGGGGGAATTGTAAGGATGATAGGAAAGCCCCCAGTCAATATTCCCCTCCCTGTTCATATAGTAGTTAAACTGGTCCAGATATTCCTTGGCCAGAAAACTGCCCGGATTGGACTTCCGGTTCCACTCCTGATCGATGGAATTATATACTCTCACATTGGCATTCTGGCTCTTCAACTCATTATATAAAATACGGAACGCCTTGACATAAATATTCACATTAAAATCCAGAGATGTGGAACTGCTGTACCACCAGGATGTCCTCGCATTCACTTCATTGCCCAGAATCCAGTTATCTACCTGTCCACAGCCTGCCTGTCCCGAATAACGCTGTCCAAGAAAAGCCCCGATTGCCTTCAAATGCTCCGTACCTGCACTGTCCGCCACATTCAGCGCATATCCCGGACAGTCACCGCCTCTGGCCGTAGGATGCACAAGATGTTGTGTATAAGGACTGCGGCCGCCGTTTAACAATACCATCGTGACCTGCATACCGTAACTGTTAAAGCTCTTGATCATGGAATCAAACTTCGTCACCATGCCGTTGTTAAAATACCATGTCTGTCCGTTATACGCAAAAGGAATGGCACCCGGAACAGACGCATCCACACAAATATCATCCACATACATATTGTATACGACCTGTGAAACACCCAATTCCTGCAGTTCACCGTTAGATGCCTTGGTCAGATCCGGCAGAATTCCCTTAATCCCGCATTCCTTCCGTGGGGATGTGTGCGATGCGATCGCCTCCGGGTTGGTGATGTAGTGCTCATCACTGACCTGTACCATCTGACCGCCCCGTTTCACTGCAACTAAAAATTTACGGCTTAAATTAGACTCTCCTGTATTATATCCCAGCGGAAAAACTGCCGTAACGGAAGCCCCCGCATCCACCACTGCAGCCACCTTGCCGGTGGGACCGTCCTGATACACCTCATCTGCAAAAATATAATATTTTCCGTCGTCACTGGAAGGAACGCTTCCTGAACTGAGCTGGCAGACCACATCTGCTCCCGCAATCGTACAGGAACTGATCGCTACGGGCCGTCCCGACGCCTCGGCATACAATGTGTTTTCTGCTCCGAAAAACGCACCTGCCGCCATCAATATAAAGGCAAATACAGCCGAAACGACTGTCATTTTTCTCCTGCTGATACCCCTGTGTGCTCTCCCGACTGTCCTGAAAGTACTCTCGCCTTTACTTCTTTTGTCTGTTCTCATCTCTCCCTGCCCACCATTCCGAAGCATATATGTTCCCGCATAAAACCCGGATTTTCCTCTCCATACGCTTCTCTTTTTATCATTTTTATCAAACCATTCTTCATGTCGTTTCAACGACACAAACAATACAAAAAATCATTTATTACTGTCCACAGCCCTCACAGATGATCCGCCGGGCGGACAATAACAATTTTCCTTCTGTGATTCATTATATCTGTAAATATATGGATTGACAAGAGTCAAATCGCCTTCCGGAAGCAGTCCCGGCTGGCAGAAGTATGAATTTAACACAGCAGAGAATCCTCCGGGTTTACATGCACCATAATATGTTTTACCTTAGGAAAATTCCGCTCGATCGCGTCATGAACTTCCTCTGCGATCCCATGCGCTTCCCGTAATGTCTTGTCGCCATCCACACGGATTTCAATGTCCACATATATCTTATTGCCGAAAACCCTTGTCTGCAGCAGATCTACTCCAAGCACTCCCTTCTGTGAAAGGGCACATTCCCTAAGATCCTGCTCCGCCTTATCGTCACATGCCTTATCAACCATCTTATCCACCGCATCCATAAAAATCTCGTAGGCCGCCTTCTCGATAAAAAAGCAGATCACAACACTGGCAATCGGATCCAGAACCGGAAATCCCATACGGGCACCGGCAATACCGATCAGTGCGCCAACGGAAGACATTGCATCCGAACGGTGATGCCATGCGTCAGCCATAAGTGCACCAGAATCAATCTTTTTCGCATGAATCTTTGTATAGTGATACATTCCTTCTTTCGTCACGATAGACAGGATTGCCGCAACCAGTGCCAGCGCACCGGGTACAGCCAGCTGTCCGAAATTACCCTGTACAATCTTCTGCACTGCTGAATAGCCGATCCCTAATCCGGTGGCCGACAAAATCGTGGCAAGAACGATAGCCGCCACACACTCCATCCGTTCATGTCCATAAGGGTGGTCTCTGTCCGACGCCTTGCCGGATATTTTGATGCCGATTATGACCACCACTGTACTGAACACGTCAGAAGCCGAATGAATTGCATCAGACACCATGGCTCCTGAATGAGCGATCACGCCGGCCAGCAGTTTCAACACTGTCAGTACAGCATTCGCAATGATACTGACTTTTGAAACCCTCATTGCCACTTTTTCATAATCCTGTACAGCATCTTCCATGCCGTCCGCAGATTTTTTCCCGTATCCCGTCAGTTCTTCTCTGCCTTTCTCCATTCTCTGTGTTCTCCTCTCCACAATTTCCATGCCGGCATGTTCCTGTCATGCAGCTCCATTTGCTACAATAAACCCGTGCATACCGCAAGCCTGCTTGCGATACTGCTTAATAAATTTCCGCCTGAAAGAAAAAAACACCCGCGCACACAGTAATCGCAATTACTGTCCCGCAGATGTCTGTATCCACTGTCGTCTTACACGACCCGGCTCCCGGGCACGTGCCCCGGCCTGCTCAGTTTATCTTGTATCGGTTCAAAAACCGGTGTATCGCAACAACGAGGCCTGCTGCCAGACTGTTACGAAATTTTCGGATTTTGCAATGCAAAATATATTTTTCCTAATGTAACATATGCAGACTCAGAATGCAAGTGCAAATGTTTTACCAGATTGTTTCTGAATTGTTTCCGAAAAAGTTTCCCCGAAGCCGGATTCCCTGGCTCAAAACTGCACCGGCTCTGTTTCCGCCGTAAGCGGCTCCATCCGGTACTCCGGCAGTGCTTCAATCAGATCGCCCAGAGCATAGGCCGTCCGGTCTACTCTATCATGGGCAAGCATAACAACATGCCTTCTTCCAAGGGTGGTATCCACCGCAGTGCGAACCAGTTCTTCCGAAGTTGCATCCTCTCTGGTGGCATCTTCCATGCTGGCATTCCAGTCATAGTGAACGAACCCCTTTTTTTCCATTTTCTCAATGATATCCCGATATACATTTTTGTTAAATGCATTCACGCTTCCACCTGGAAATCGAAAAAACTGTGCTTTCACCCCGGTCACTTCATATACTGTATCATATGCTCTCTGAAAATCATCTATGTAGCTGTCTGCATCGGCATACAATTTCTGATAGTCATGCACGTCACAATGAATGCCTATGGTATGTCCTTCCCTGGCAATGCGCTTTGCCGTCTCCGGATACTTGCGCACATACTCTCCGATTACAAAAAAAGTGGCTTTGATATTTCTTTTTCCGAGTTCATCCAGAACAAGATCTGTATACTCCTCAGAGGGTCCGTCATCAAAGGTCAGATACATGGTTTTGGGATTCAGAAAAAGGTCTATTCCCGACGCAATTCCCTTCGCGATCTGTTCCCGGTACTCTTCCGTATTTAGCTTTTCCCGTTCCTTCTTATTAGAAAGAAACCCTGTTTCAATCAGACATGCCGGCATTGATGTCTTTCCTGTCACACACAGTTCACTGTCCGCCACAAGTTCTCTTCCCGCCGCCCCGGAAGCTTTCACCGTTTCCTGCTGAATCAGCTGTGCAAGCCGCTTATCCTCCCCGGATGTATCGTTTGCATCATACCATGTCTCAATTCCTGCAACACTGTGATCCTCACAGGAATTCTGGTGAATGCTGACATAAAGCAGGGCATTTTGTCTGTTTGCCGACTCCACCCGCTCCAGCTTATCCACATAATTGTCTCCTTTTCTGGCCAGTTCGACCTTGTATCCCATGTTCCTGAGCTTTTCTGCAACCCTGTATGCAATCAGTCTGTTGATTTCTTTCTCCACAGTCTGGTCAAACGTACAGCCGCCGTCCATTCCCCCGTGTCCGGGATCTATCACGATCACGCGCTCTGCTTCTGCTCTGGCATGTTTCGCCGCATCTGTCATGACCGTCTTCTGCTTCGTTGTCACAGCCTGGGCAATGTCAATCATCCTTCCTTCATCGATCAGCCCGGAGGCTTCCAGCGTAATCGTCTCTGCCGCTACCACTTTCGATACTTTTCTTGTCTGGAGCGCCATTGCAAGACATACGGTCACGATACATATGACCGTCAGCACCCACAAAAGAGTCTGCAGATACCCCTTGATTTCTTCCCTTTTCCTGCGTGATCTGTAATAACGTCTTGATCTTTCGTACATAAAAATGATGCTCCTCTCCTGTATTTGTTCCTATCATACAGGAAGGGTGCATCATAATTTCATCAGATTTGTAACATAGTTACATCATTTTTGCATCATAATTACATCGTTTTTGCATCAAAGTTGCATCATTGTTACTTTTGTCTCCGACTGCGGTCAAGGCACAGATTTATCTGGATATTTTCAGAAAAAGCTCATTGATTCCCTCGTAAAATCCAACTGTGACAACTGTTCTCTCACCGCCCGTACCGGAAAAGACGTACTTTTTATAATACGGCGTCGTTTCCAGCAGCGGATTGTCTGTCTCATATGCTTCCGGAGCGGTCAGGCCCATGTAGGATGCCCATGCCTCCACCAGCAGGTCCGGATCTATCTCCTCCCATTTCAGCTGAGACCGCACATAGAATTCATAAATTCTGCCATCATCCGCATCCACGTAGGCATCGATCATGCGGTTCTCCTTATTGGCAGTCTGAAGTCTGCCCAGAAGGCTCAGCTTCCATACTGCCACGTTATTTCTCGGTTCCGGCACATCAATAGCAGAATACAGCGTAGCCTGGTAGGAATCCGCCTGTACTTCCCTGATATTCTCAGGCAGAACTCCCAGTTCCTTTAACATGGCGATTCCTTCGTTGGCAGTCTCATAAATCTGTTCATCCGTAATTTCCTTGCCGGATGGACCGTTATGATTCACCACAAAAGCATAGGTGCCCGTCAGATCCTGATAAGAGGCTTCCGCCTCCCTGGTCTGCGCACTCTGCTCCGTTTCAGGACCATTCTGGGAATTGAGACACCTGGATAAAATATAGAGCTTTTCATTGCTGCTCAGCTGATAACGGTATCCCTCTCCTCCCGTCTCTTCCTCGCTGGTATTGATCTGGTTTAACACACCTTTGTCTTTATACAGGGCAAGCGTCTCCGGTCCCCATATGGACAAAAGAACCACTCCCACTGTCAGAACAAGGAGCATCGGACTAAGAATCGATTTCTTCATGCCCGTCCTCCTTTCCCTCCGCCTGCAGTACAAAACCTGCCGCAGTACCTTCGCCGGGTGTACTTTCAATTTCCAGCCTGCTTCCGTGCAAAGCAAGAATTTCCGTGCAGAGCGCCAGTCCAAGCCCGGCGCCGTTTCTGCTGCGGGATCTGGATTTGTCTACCATATAAAATGCCTGGGTGATCTTGGACAACTCCTCCTCCGGAATACCGATCCCGTAATCCCTGACCGTAAACCGGTATCCTCCCGGCTCCTCACGCCCCGCAACTTCGATCCTTCCCCCCTGTTCCGAAGCCTTGCAGGCATTGTCCAGCAGATTTACAAGTACGGTCTGAATCAGACTCACATCTGCCTGCACCAGAGCCTGATCATAGGAAAAATCAAAGACCATCTCTTCATTGGGCAGAAACATGCTGCGCAAATACTCAAACAGGCTCTCCGCCTGCACCTTCTGAACTTTCGCTCCGTCTTTCTTCGTCACAATGATATCAAGCAGACGAAGTGACATCGTTTCCAGGCGCTTTCCTTCCGTATATATGTAATTGGCAGAAAGAAGGCTTTTCTCCTCATCCAGTTTTCTGGAACGAAGCATATCCGCATATCCGATAATCGAAGTCAGCGGCGTTTTCAGCTCATGGGCAAAAGCACCCACAAAATCTTCCCTGGCCTGTACTTCTGCTTCCAGCTGTCCGATGGTTTCCTCCAGCACCTCTGACATATGATTAAAATCCTGGGTCAGCCGGCCCAGTTCATCACTGCTGACCTGCTTTGCCCGATACCCGTAATCTCCCGCCGCCATCTCTTTGGTGGCCCGCATCAGCAGGCGGATAGGCTTGGTCAGCCTGGACGCAATAAAGTACATGATCACAATCCCGAAAATCAACATCAGAATCATTAACCGTCTGTATACCATAAATCCCATAGCTCTTTCTTCAAATACCTGAGACACGTCTCTGAGTGTTTCCAGGTAGAGTACTCTCCCCATGGCATTGACGCTTCTTCCTGTCTGGATATAATACCGGTCTCCCACGCTGATCACACGATAGGAATACATATTCTCATCCGTCATATGTAACAGTTCATCATCTGTCTCAAAACCGTCACTGACATAGAGACTTTCTTTCTCCTCATCGGAGATTCTGATCAGACGTCCTGTACTTTGACCGCTTATCTCAAGGTTGGAAGCAATCTGTTCCACAGAACCGTCCTGTAAAAGATCATATTTCACCGGCACATTCAGGGCTGCAGTCTCAAAAGCAAACCTGAGGATGCTGTTTTCATCCAGCGCCTGATCGATCTCTCGCGCCAGGGATGTCTCAAACACATAATTTACAAAATAATAACCGCTGACGCCCAGCGTGAGGGCTATAATGATCATAGTCCACAGCAAAAGCTTCTGAGAAAATTTCATAAGATTCCCCCATGTATATCGCAAGCCTGCCTGCGATACTGCTTAAATAAAAAAATAAAAAATGCTCCAAAGCCGCAAATAATCCCTTTAAACCTGCTTATATCTCCAACCGGTATCCGACCTTATATACCGCCACCAGATTTTTCTCCCATCCCAGCTTTTTTCTGAGCCGCTGTACATGAAGATCCAGTGTCCTGCTGTTGGCATAATATTCATCATCCCATACTTTTTCGTACAGATTTTCCCTGAAAAGCGCCACATTTCTGTTTTCTGCAAAAAGCATCAGCAGGTCAAATTCCTTACTGGTCAGAGATACCGGATTTGCTCCTCTGGTCACTCGTCTGGCCTCAATATCAATCTTGATCTCGCCCACCGTAATCTGCTTTTCTGTCTTGTTATATCTGCGCAGAACCGCCTCCACCCTGGCCAAAAGCTCTGTCACGTCAAAGGGTTTGATCAGATAGTCATCTGCCCCCAGTTTCAGTCCCTTTACCCGGTCTCTCACCTCATGTTTTGCAGAGATAAAGATCACAGGCACCTTATAAGGTTTGATATATTCCATCACATCATAGCCGTCCGCACCCGGAAGCATGATGTCCAAAAGCACCAGGTCAAAATTGTTTTTTTCCACCTCATCAATAGCCGCCAGTCCATCCTGAACCGCCACACAGGAATACCCCGCCGCCGACAGGTTCATGTCGATCAAATCACAGATCGGCTTTTCATCATCTACAATCAGTATTTTTATCATGTCTCCGGACTCCATCCCCAATAGGCTCTTGCTTTCTCAACAAGCCCCGCCACCGTATCCTCATCGGTGCAGAAAACCTTTTTCTTCACTTCCGTATCTGTCTCAAATCCGCTGGTGCGCTGGTAATAGATGGCATAATCGCTTTTTGTCAGCAGTTCATTATCTTTTCCCGCATAACTGTACCGCGCAAGCACCAGAATGTCCTTCATGCCATCCCCGTCAATGTCCCTGCAGGTAATGCCCTTTAACGCATACAGATTGTCGAAGTCCCCCATAGGCTGGAAGCTCCACACAATGTTACCCTGTTCATTGATCAGATAGATCATAAAGGTGGAAAATTCCGCCATCGTATAACTGCCCGGCATCACCTCAAGATATCCCAGCTTCTCAAACTGTCTGGAATAATCCTGCTCGGCAGTGATCACAAAGCCATGCCTGAGAAGTTCTGCTTTTGTCGATGCGGTGTAGAGAAACTCGGTAGAATAACCATCTCTCACATAGGCAATGATACTCTCTGCACTCTTATTCATGCCGAATCTGTTGATCTTATCCGAAATCCTGTAATCCCGGTAGAATCCCTCGCTGCTTTGAAACAGCACATCTCCGACTTTATAAGTCTTACCCGCATAAGCCCCTGTCCTGTTTCTGCAATCGGTGATCAGCACGATATCCATCCTGCCATCCCTGTTCAGATCCTGAAAAGACACCGCTGATATCCCCACCACCGGCTGTTCCAGACTGCCCGGACGCCGGTTGTTTGCAGCCAGCTGATCCGTCCGGTAAATTATGGTGCCGTCCTCCTCTGCAAAAAACAGTACAAGCCGGTGAAGCTGTTTCTCCATGGCAGGCACCAGATAGATACTAGCGGCCGATTCCGTTTCCTCCATCGGAAAGATCTGATCCTCAATGACAGAAAAACCGTTGGCGTTAATATCACCACGTTTCTCAACGGCATTTAATCTGGCAAGATAATCCTCATAGTCCGCAAGAAGCCTGCTGTCTGCTTCTGTATTTTCCTGCCCCTCGGCTGCCACACCGGCTGTCTGCTCCGTTCCTCCCGCCTCTGCTGTCATCGAGGTTTCCGCAAGCAGCAACATGATTACGCCAAACACTATAAACTTTTTTAGCACCTTCATCTTACGCAATTCATACACCAGCTTTTCTTTTGAATCAGTCTGTTCCATGGTCAGGTCAACAAATGACTTCTTTTTTCCGTTTCTTCCTTTGTTCCCTTGTCATTGTGGATCAAACAGTTCCGTTCTTTCCACCCCTTATGCAGCGTTCATCTACACATTAATCTCCGCCTCCACGCCCAGCAGTTCTTTGTTTTCCGCCAGAATGGGCTTCACGATCTCCTCCAGGAACTTTTCTACCTGAACAGGCGCCCGGCCGACATATCTGGACGGATCCATGGTATCTGACAGATTCTCCTCAGTCATATGAAAGGCCGGATCTGCAGCAATCAACGAAAGCAGGTTGTTCTCCTTCCCTTCCCGCTTCACATTGGCTCCCGCTTCCATGGACAGTTCCCTGATCTTCTCATGCAGTTCCTGACGGTTGCCGCCCATCTTCACGGCATCCATCATGATATTTTCTGTTGCCATAAAGGGCAGCTCACTCATCAAGCGCTTCGTGATGACTTTGTCATACACTACCAGCCCGTCCACCACATTCAGGCACAGATCCAGTATCCCGTCAACGGCCAGAAAAGCCTCCGGAATAGAAAGACGCTTGTTGGCAGAATCATCCAGTGTCCGCTCAAACCACTGTGTCGCGGAAGTAATCGCCGGATTCAACGCATCGATCATCACATATCTGGCAAGAGATGCGATACGCTCGCTTCTCATCGGATTTCTCTTGTATGCCATGGCTGAAGAACCGATCTGGCTCTTCTCAAAAGGCTCTTCCACTTCTTTCAAATGCTGTAACAGCCTGATATCATTAGACATCTTGTGCGCCGAAGCCGCAATGCCTGCCAGAATATTACAAACTCTCGTATCTATCTTGCGGGAATAAGTCTGTCCGGATACCGGATAGCACTTTTTGAATCCCATCTTGGCGGCGATCATCGGATCAATTTTGTCGATAGTCTCCTGATCTCCGTCAAACAGTTCCAGAAATGAAGCCTGTGTACCCGTCGTTCCCTTGGACCCTAACAATTTCATGGTAGAGAGCACATAATCCAGATCTTCCAGATCCAGACAAAATTCCTGCGTCCATAGTGTTGCTCTTTTTCCTACAGTTGTGGGCTGTGCCGGCTGAAAATGTGTAAAAGCAAGTGTCGGAAGCTCCTTATACCGCTCCGCAAACCCGGCCAGTTCCGCAATCACATTCACCAGCTTTTTCCTGACTAATTTCAGCGCTTCCGTCATTACGATAATATCCGTATTATCACCCACGTAACAGGATGTAGCTCCTAAATGAATGATCCCCGCCGCCTTGGGACATTGCTGCCCGTAGGCATAGACATGACTCATCACATCATGACGCACTTCCTTCTCCCGCGCCTTTGCAACCTCGTAGTTAATATCCTCTGCATGAGCTTTCAGCTCATCGATCTGCCCCTGCGTGATCACAGGCTGCCCGTTCTGGCAAAGCCCCAGCTCCATCTCTGTCTCCGCCAGGGCAATCCACAGCTTCCTCCATGTCCTGAATTTCATATCAGGCGAAAAGATATACTGCATCTCCTTGCTGGCATAGCGCTCCGATAAAGGACTTACATACCTGTCTGTACTCATAGTTTTTCTCCTGTTCTTCTGACTGTTTTTCTTTTTATTATGTGCATGGCCGCAAATAATGTCAATCAAATGCATAAAAATGTTTTTCAGTAACCCGCAAAATCACATATAAAACGCCTTGATCTGCGAGGCAGTACAGGGCGGAATCATGGATGTTCTTTTACATACTGCAGAAACTCCGGCGTTTTTGACCAGTATTTGATGCCCCAGTTTTCAAAGTTCCATTCATCCATATAGTCGTTACACTCGAAATCAATATAATAGATGTCTTCATCCTGCACCACAAAATTTGTCGGAAAATAATCTATATTCTTGTTTGCTTCATACAGCAATGCACACATATCCTGTACCTGACCGATATAGGCAGTGTTCATCCGGTCCTGCAAAATCAATTCATAAATGGTATGACCATCGATAAATTCCTTCAAGATACGCTCATTTTCCGTATCAACATCAATCATAAGCGGAATTCTGATTCCTATTTTCTTTAACCGGTTATAATCACATATCTCTGCTTCAATCTTATTTCCAAATTGATAATAGTCACAGGGTTCGTGATGTATTTGTTTCAGAACATATTTTTTCGTTCCGTCCGTTGCAAGGTAAGAATAGCCGCCCTTTCCCTTCCCCAGCAGTTTTAATATTGTATATTCCTTTCCGTTTACGTGCATTCTGTCTTCCATAATTAACTCCATTTTTCTTCAGCAGTTCCCCGGCTCCGGATCAAATTGTCAATTGCTCAAGGCAGCCGTCAAAATGATTTCAATCCAGTTCAAACTGACGGTACAATATTTCCCTATACACCGTATCGGTAACCGCCCTGGCCAGATCATCCGTCCGGGCAGCCTTCAGAAGAACCTGCGTGAGCCGGGCAAAACGTGCTTCACCTTTTGTGCACCCCTCTGTAAATCCAACTTTACGTCCTTCCGCACGTCCCTCTGCATGTCCTTCTGCATGTCCTTCTGCGTGTCCTTCTGCACGTCCCTCCGCGTGTCCTTCCGCCCAGCCCTCTTCCCTTGCCTTTTTCCTTTCAGCAGGTATATCAACAGACTTAAAATGCTCAAATAAAACTGCCATTTTACGCTCCTTTACCTGTTCCGTAAACTCCTCCACCTCATCTTCCGGAAGGTTCAGCTGCCGCAGCATGACCGACGTTACTTTCGCTACGATATCAAGAATCTCTTCTGTGGAATGTTCCGACAGGTTTTTCAAATAATCATCGGGTAGATTCAGTTCCTGGAATTCTGCTATGCTTTGCAGCCGGTTGATCAGCATCACCAGCGATAATTCATCGTTTTTCTCCACTAATTGTCCAATACTGTAAGAATTTAATGCAACCAGTTTATAGAAAAAATTAGGCGTAAAAGGTTCAAATGCCTTATCAAATAAAATGCGCTCCTGTAGACTGCAGGCCGCAGTCCACTTACCGCTTCCTTCATAATATACGATCGGAAGGATGGGTGGATATTTGAACCCTTTGGTTCTGCTGATACCTTTCTTCTGCCGCTCCATCTCTTTTTCATAGTCTTCCCATATATAGACCATATAGCGCAGCATCTGCATACTCACATTATAATCGACTTTGGTCTTATGTTCAATAAGAGATACAAAAAACAATGTATTATTTCCTGCCAGTTTTATACGTTTTACCGTATCCGAATTTCTTTCTTCGGTAAACATGGGCACATATCTTTCTGTGACATCTTCGATATCCTCCGCCCTCACATTTTTCAAAAGCGGTATATCTATGTAATTTCTCAGGAACTGGCAGCACAGTTCCGCATTGCCGAAAATCAGCTTACTGCTGCTGTCACGGGACCGGCTGTTGAAAATCCGGGATTTCTGTTTTCGTGCAGGACTGTGACCGGCCGCCTGCCGTGCGTCCTGCTGCAATACTGTTTTTGCAGGTACTATGTCCCTGTGTTTTGATTCTGCCATAAGGAGTCTCCTTTCGATGTGGGCAGCGGCAGAGCGAGTCGATGATAAAGATATGATGTAAGACTTGAGCCAGATCCTCTGAACTTCCGTCAGACAACATCGCGGGCCCATCGCCCGTCTCACTGCACACGGAAAGTAACAGCATGGATCAAAAAGAATGAGATCTTCTGTCTGCCGGATTCAATTGTTAACGGGTTATACAGCCTGTATCAGAAAATACAGCCGCTATTCCTGACGGAATATGTGACGCACAGCAGAGATGTTTTCCTGTGCGATGTAGTTTATTATAGACCAGATAAAAAAATTATGCAAGAAAAATTTATATTGACTTTTACTTAATGATCTATCCGGTGAGATCGTAACGATCCCACCCGGTTTATTTGATAATCATTACTTTTCTGTCTGCGCCGCACACAGAAATCGTACCCTGCGCAATTCTACCCGCAAGGCAATGTCAGGCGGACCTGTAACCTTCGGATACCTCCGCCTGCGGATTCCCTTAATTTGTAAATTTCTTCTCGTACTCTTCCACCGATGCCATGACCTCCTTGGCATACTGCGGATATTTCTCCACCAGTTCCTTAATCTCCTTCTGGGAGCCGCCTGCTACCACCTCTTTGTTATAATCCATCCGGCGGCGCAGTGACTGCCTTCTGATAATCAGATTGTGCCTGATCTCCACCATTTCCTTATGATCCAGGATCGCCTCCGTCTGATGGAGCCAGATGGCCGGATCCTTGATCTGATAGCATTTCAGAATCTGCAGCAGTTCCTGCTGGTTATAGTCCAGATCCAGTTCCGCCTTGCGAAGCTTTTCCCGTTCTGCCTTTTCAATCTGATAGTTCTCCCATGCATCCATAAGCTCTTTCGCGCTGGACACACCATATTTCAGGTAAAGATAATCCAGCAGATTGGTATTATTCACGTAACGGATCTTCACCTTATTCTGTAAAAGTATGATCTTATTGATTCCTGTCTCCACACGATGCAGTTCCTTTCTGGCATCCACATGCTTTACATAGATCACCGTGATCGCCAGCGCTGCTGCCGCCGCCGTCACCAGATATCCCGCCTTCGTATCCATATCCAGGAAAAACTGCAAAAGAAGCAGCAGTAAAATGCAAAGTCCAAGCGCTACCACACAGATCACTGCCATGCCTCTGGTATCCGAAATAATGCCCATCACCTCATTCTTGCGGTACTGATAAGCGTGCCTCTCGCCGTCCAGCCGGCTTAGATCCTGTCTGATCAGATTCTGATACTCCTCAGCCTCCGTCAGCTTCTGAAATCCCTCTTCCACATCCTCGGTCATCCGTTCCATCTGCTGGTACTTTTCATCCGTGATCCGATGTGGACGCTCCATAAAGCTGGCCTTGCTGTCCTGCAGAAGAGACACCCGCTTTGCACATTCCTTGAGTTGATCGCTCTCCTCCGGCGGAAGTGCCTCGATCTCTTCCATATCTTTCAGATACGAGGTTACCATATCATACTCAAAGGTCAGATTCTCCAGTTCTCTCGTGGCTTCTGCCATCCGTTCCAGACAGTTTCTGACATAGTCGTCCCTCTGCTCTTTATTGTTATAATCGATCTGGGGGACAGCCTCCTCCGCCTCCCATTCCTCGTCAAAATATTCCTCTGTTTCATTTCGTTTGAACCGCGCGATTAAATTTTTAAACCAGCCCATATTCTTCTCCCGCTTCTGTTTACGCCCGCCGGCACCGCTGCATGATGCTGCAGTCAGACCAAATGGTCCGCCTTCCGGCATTTTGTACAAATTACAGTTTCCTCATTTCCTAAGAAACATACTCCCGGTATTTCTCCTTCAGCCCCTGAGTCAGCTTCTCAATCTCCTGATAGTAAGGTGCATCACTGCCCGCCGTACTGCTGCCTTCTTCCTTGAATACCTGTAGGGTAAAGAGCATACGGTTTTCGTCCGTCCCTTCAAACTGTCCATATGCCTGCTCCATCTTTCGCTCCACTCTCAAAGATGCGTCATGATATTCAGGATGATCTGCAATAAAAGTAATATACTCTTTCTCCTCATAGTGCATCCGGAGCGCCGCCAGATATAATTCCAGGCTCTCCTGATCCCTGTCCGTCTCATAAGCCTGCATAAACCATTCCGCCGCCTGAAGATACATGAACAGGCCGGCGCAGGCTGCTCCCATATTGTGCCGGATCCCCGCCAACAGCTGTCTGTCCGTCTCCGGCACCTGCGCAAGCAGACTGTAATACTGTCTGAGCGCTTTCTGGTATTTCCGGTTCTGCAGCATATAGTCTGCCTTGGCTTTTTTACGTTCATATGGACTTAAGCCTTCATTATCCTTAATGATCCGCTCTGTCTGCTCCACAATTTCCGGCGGATACAGATTCACATATTCTAATATCGTTCCCGCAAAAGCAACAATCGAACCGTTCTGGTTCAGCAGAGAGTACAGGGTGTGTGCCAGCCGGTCCAGCCCGCACTGTTCATCCAGCCACTGAACCAGTTCTCTCCGCATCAGTTCCTGATCCAGAAGCTCAGCTTTTTCCACCAGAAGATAGCAGAGTTCTTCCACAGAATACAAGTTTACATAAAATTTTTCCACAAAAAAAGGTTCTTCGGCATATCTGCCGGTTCCCAAGATAATCTGACTCATACGATCAGCCACATCCTTTGTCCTGTATGTCATTCCAGTCTGCCGGTTTGTAACAATCCCAAATTTCCGCTATACTACCGAAAAGGATTCTTCCCACACCTGTCCACTGCCTGGAAACAACTCCCCGAATCCCAGATCAGCCACCCTGATCTGCACCGTCTCCGGTCCGCTCATGGACATTTCCATACAATATCTGGTATAAGGTCCGCCAGTCCCGCTTCCGCCCGAAAGCGCAACTATTCTGGTCTCTATATTTTTACCGGTCAGCGGCGTGACTACAAAAGACAACTCCCGCTCCCCGGCCAGCAGAAATTCACACTTCTTCTCCACCTCGTACCAGTTCTCACCTGCATCCAGCAGCGCATAATAAGATTCGTTACCCTGCCGCAGC
>ERZ808035.679-NODE-679-length-26025-cov-18.931864_pt1 | contig 26025 bp, 20 predicted proteins | sample MGYA00380189_ERZ808035 | MGnify/ENA primary metagenome ERZ808035 (study PRJEB31490, sample SAMN06133407) | mouse gut metagenome | isolation source: M5_1 | host: mice | place: China: Chengdu | collected 2015-05 ...
GAAAAGGTAGAAGGTAACGACCAGACTATCTCTTACAAGATGGGTGGTAATTACACGATGAAAACTACATTCGACTATGTTCCTGAAATGGCCAAGTCTGAACTGTACCTTGAATTCAACGCAAAAGTTGGAAAAAAAACAATCGCTATCCCTGCAGTGAAGATCGCAGACGGTGTGATCTCTACTTCTGAATTGATTAACAATACTTTGAGCAGCGCTAATCCGGCTTTGGGTGACGACGCTTTCCAACGTATCATCAAAGAAGCACACAACGCTAACATCATGTTCCTTATCCAACAGGCTAACATCCGTTCAAGCGAATTGAAAACCGCTAAGGAATTCAACAAGGAAGTTGCTAACGTAAACGATGCAGAAAACAAAAAGATCAGCAATATCGAAATTTCGGCTTATGCTTCTCCTGATGGTGGTGTGAAACTGAACACAGGTTTGGCTGAGAACCGTGAAGGTAACACAACTAAACTGATCAATAAAGACCTGAAGAAAGCTAAAATCGAAGTTCCGGTTGATGCTAAATATACTGCTCAGGACTGGGAAGGTTTCCAGGAACTGGTTTCTAAATCAAACATTCAGGATAAAGAACTGATTCTTCGTGTTCTGTCTATGTATCAGGATCCGGAACAAAGAGAGACAGAAATCAAAAACATCTCTTCTGTATACAAAACTTTGGCTGACGAAATCCTGCCGCAGTTGCGTCGTTCTCGTTTGACTTTGAACTATGAAATCATCGGTAAGTCTGATGAAGAAATCGCTAATCTGGCTGCAACAGATCCGAAACAGTTGAATCTGGAAGAAATCCTGTATGCTGCTACACTGACTAACGACCCAGCAAAGAAGGCTGACATCTATACAAAAGCTTCTCAGCAGTTCCCGAATGACTACCGTGCATTCAACAACTTGGGTAAACTGGCTTATCAAGCAGGTGATTTGGACAAGGCTCAATCATACGTGAAAAAAGCAGAAAGCATTAAAGCTGCTCCTGAAGTAAACATGAACTTAGGTTTGATCGCTCTGGCTAAGGGTGACAAAGCTGCTGCTGAGTCATACTTAGGTAAAGCTGCCGGTGCTAAAGAACTGAACGAAACATTGGGTAACCTGTACGTAGCTCAGGGACAATACGAAAGAGCAGTAAACGCATTTGGAGACACTAAAACAAACAGTGCTGCTTTGGCACAGATCCTGGCTAAGGACTACAACAAAGCTAAAAACACTTTGGCTGGTATCTCAACTCCGGATGCTTACACAGACTATCTGATGGCTGTTCTGGGTGCAAGAACTAACAACACTTCTATGCTGACAAGCAGCTTGAAGAGCGCTGTAGCTAAGAACCCGGCTTTGGCTAAGAAAGCTGCTACAGACCTTGAGTTCGCTAAATATTATACGAATTCTGATTTCATGAACATCGTAAAATAAGCGAGACTTAATTGAGAAAAATATAAAAAAGGAGTTGTCCGCCACATAAATGGCGGGCAATTCTTTTTTTTTATCTACAAAACCCTTACTTTCGCAGAAAAGAAATAAGAATGAGAAAGATAGGGATTCTATTTATTACTGTGTTTTGCCTGTTTGCCTGTAAAAGCAACAGCACCCAAATCAGTCTGGAAGGTGAACTTAAGGGACTGACTAACGACACACTCTACTTATATGGAACAGACGCTCTATATGATCGCATAGATACTATTTATGCACAAGAAGGTAAGTTTAGCTACAATCTCAACGTAGATTCGACAGTAATCGATACGCTCACAGCAACTGTACTCCTGATAAACGGGAATGTAGAGTATCCGCTCTTCCTGGATAAAGGAAACCAAATCAAGATAAAAGGAAATGCGAATGATCTCAGCCATTTGGATATAGATGGCAATGAACCAAACACAAGCTTGAGTCTTTTTATGAAAGAACAGAAAAGTTTGGGTCAGGCATCCAATAAAATGATGCAGGAAAAAGCCGAAACATTTATCCGCCAACACAACTCCTCACTGGCCAGTATTTATCTCCTCGACAAATATTTTGTGCAGATACCACAGCCGGATTATACCAAAATAAAAGAAATAACCGAAAGCATGACGGGAGCACTCCTTGATCGTCCTTATATTGAAAACATCAGCGACTATATTGATCAACTGGAAAAAGTGACTGTTGGTAAATCTGCTCCTTATTTTAGTTTACCCAATAAAAAAGGTGAGAAGTTATCACGTTCAGCTGAAAAGTTCAGAGACAAATATCTTCTACTTAATTTCTGGGCCTCGTGGTGTGACCAACGATCGGAAACCAATACAGAGCTGAAAAGACTAAATAAGGAATATAAGAGAAACAAGAACTTTGCCATATTAGGCATATCGCTTGATATAGATAAGAAAGCATGGGAAACAGCCATCAGTAAAGATAGCCTGAATTGGGAGCAAGTATGCGATTTTACCGGTTTAAGCTCAGAAACAGCGAAGCAATATGCAATACTGACGCTACCAACCAATATCCTGATCTCGCCAACCGGCAGAATTCTGGCAAGAGACATCAAAGGAGAAGCACTTACCAATAAACTAAAAGAATTACTGAAAACCGAAGAAAAGAAATCCGGAAGAACTAACCGCTAAAATCGAGTCACTAACCTCAAAATCATTAGAAACACGTGCTTATAAAAGTATTCGGAGCGGCTGTACAAGGCATTGAAGCAACCCTCATCACTATAGAAGTCAACAGTTCACGAGGATGTATGTTCTACATGGTAGGCCTTCCCGACTCAGCAGTTAAAGAAAGCCACCAGCGTATTCTGTCCGCCCTGCAAGTAACCGGGTACAAGATGCCTACCAGCAATATTGTTATCAACATGGCTCCGGCAGATATCCGCAAGGAGGGCTCATCTTACGATCTGCCATTGGCTATCGGAATGTTGGCTGCCAGCGAGACTATTTCATCCCAGAAACTATCTCGCTATATGATAATGGGAGAACTCAGCCTCGATGGAACAATCCAACCCATCAAAGGAGCTTTACCCATAGCTATCAAAGCACGGGAAGAAGGATTTACCGGGTTAATCGTTCCTTTGCAAAACGCACGGGAAGCGGCAGTAGTCAATCACTTGTCGGTATACGGAGTGAGTAATATACAGGAAGTTATTGAATTCATCAATGATAAACACGAACTGACACCGACTACAGTCCAGACCCGTGAAGAATTTTATGCCTGCCAAAGTGACTTTGAATACGATTTTGCAGATGTGAAAGGACAAGAAAATGTGAAACGTGCACTTGAGGTGGCGGCTGCAGGAGGCCACAACCTCATTATGGTAGGAGCGCCGGGCAGCGGTAAATCGATGATGGCAAAAAGGCTACCTTCCATTTTGCCCCCTCTATCCTTAGGTGAAAGCCTTGAAACAACCAAAATACATTCAGTAGCCGGCAAGTTAGGGCGCAACTCTTCTCTGATATCCCAACGTCCCTTTCGGGATCCACACCACACCATCTCACAAGTAGCTATGGTAGGCGGAGGCAGTTTTCCGCAACCGGGAGAAATCAGCCTGGCACATAATGGAGTCCTCTTTCTGGACGAGCTACCGGAGTTTAACCGCAGTGTGCTCGAAGTATTGCGTCAGCCTCTTGAAGACCGTCGTATCACCATTTCACGCGTAAAAAGCACGATCGACTATCCTGCCAGTTTCATGCTGGTAGCGTCTATGAACCCGTGTCCGTGTGGCTATTACAACCATCCGACCAAACCATGTGTCTGTAATCCGGGACAAGTACAAAAATACCTGAATAAGATATCCGGTCCTCTGCTGGACCGGATTGATATTCAAATTGAAATAGTTCCTGTACCATTTGAAAAGATCTCAGAACAACGACAAGGAGAATCCAGTGCAGCCATCAGGCAAAGAGTGATTAAGGCCCGACAGATACAGGAAGAAAGATTTGCTTGTTATCCGGGAACTTATTGCAATGCTCAAATGACAAGCAAGCAACTATCGGCTTTTGCACAGCCTGAAACAAAAGGTTTGTCACTGTTGAAAAGTGCCATGGAACGCCTCAATCTTTCAGCCCGCGCTTATGATCGTATCTTGAAAGTATCTCGTACGATAGCCGATCTGGAAGGAAGCGGACAAATAAAACCAGAGCATTTGGCAGAAGCCATCAGCTACCGGAACTTAGATCGAGAGAATTGGGCTGGATAATGTTATGAAGAGCAAAGTTATAATGAAAGAAAACCTCCTTATCACACTCTGTCTTATCTTGTTATCATATGGAATGACCGGATGCAAAGACTCTACACGAACTTTGCTTAGTAAGTCTGTAGAAATGGAAAAAATCTCTACAGACAGTATGCTGTTTTATCTTCAACAAATACAAGAACCAAACCATCTAACCAATAAACAGCGGGCTGAATACTGCTTCCAATTATACAAAGCCACATTGTGGAAAACTCAAAAGCCCAAAGATTCTCTACTTAAAGTATGTATCCCACTTTTTTTACAATATGGAGATACAGCCCAATGGTTACAGGCTCAACTGGAACAAGCTAACAGCTACTTTTACAAGCACCAGCCGGATTCTGTTTTACATGTCGCTTCATCCCTTCAAAACAAAAAAAAGTATATGACATATAGTCAACAGAGGTATTATTACAACATGCAAAAATTTGCCTACTTTAATCTAAAAAAATATTCGCAGGCTCTTGATCTGGCAAATAGCGTACTGGCACTGAATAATCCATCTAATGATACTCTATCTTTATTTTACGACCATCGGAGCCGATTGGAAATATTAAAAAAAATGGGAAAGACAGACGAGGCAATAAAAGGATATTATAAGATGCTTGAATGGCTTGCCCCTTCAAAAGAATACCGTTATCTAAACTATTCCATAGCCGAAGATATTGTGAATTATCATCTACAGCAGCAAGATTTCAACAAAGCACTGGAATCCATGCTGGAGCTCCGCTCGTATCGCCGTAATCGTTATGACGTACCCTACTATCAATTGATCCGCGGACAAATATTCCAATCCTTGCACCAACTGGATTCGGCCCAATACTATTATAAACAAGCAGCTATCTCAACCTCACCATATATCGCGGCAGAAGCAACCTCCCGCCTGTTCCGGTTAATAAATGCGACACAATATCCTGAGCAGGCATATTATCTGGCAAAAAATGAAGATATACTGTATGGCAATCTTACATTAAACGTTAAGACAGAAGAGACTACCAGAAAATACAACGAAGCCAAGCTTCAGAATGAGCTGTATCAACTGCGTCTCACTCAGCAAGAGAAAGAATTATGGATGATGGGAATCACAGTTATTCTATTATTCATAGCCCTACTGATATCATTTTTCTATCATCAGGAAAAGAAGAAAAGATTGCTATCGGAGCGAAAACTGCAAGCAGAACAGGCAGAAGAAGAGGCTCGCCGATTGCAACACGAGAATGAATTATTGCATAAAGAAGCTGAACTAAGTGCGCTACGCGAAAAAGAGATTTTCATGCGTAATAAAGAAAGTGAAATGCGTGAAGCCCTATTCCGTCACATCTCTTTCTTCCAGAAGCTTCCTTCCCTCCATACAGAAAACTCTCCGGAAGATGGTCCAAACAGCCGGAAAATCACTGTAAATGATGCAGAATGGAGCGAAGTAAAACAAGCGGTAAATGATGCATTTAATAATTTCGTTGACCGGCTGCAAGAAAATTATCCGCAACTCAGTGAGAAAGATATTTGTTTTTGCTGTCTGGTAAAGATCAATGTGAACATACAAGACCTATCGGATATCTATTGTGTCAGTAAAGCAGCCATCACTAAACGCAAGTACCGAATTAAAACAGAAAAGATGCATATTTCTGATGAAACTCTCAGTTTAGACGCCATTCTCCAAAGCTTCTGATAATAGTTGTCCGCCAGACGAAAAGGAAAGTCCACAACTAACACACTGAGCAACAACAAACTAAGCAACAGTCAAGCGTCTATTTTTGTCCGCCTGTTTTTTTGTCCTCCCTCCCACTAATAGCTAATTTTGCTATTACAAAACGCGTTTGATTATTCATCTAATTATTTATGCTTATGAAAACCAGAATGATTTATCACAGTTTGGCAATCTGCTGTTTATTGCCAACTTTTGCTTTTACAACGGGGGACAACGATCCACTCGCAAAATCACCCACAGTTGCCAAGCTTACGAATACTCCCAATGGCCCGTTGATCAGTTGCGACTTAAAAGCACTGAAAGATACCGTAAATTTCCCATTGAGCCAGTTGACAGAAGAATTACAAATTGTAAAACTCGACAATCGGGATGAAGCGCTTATTGGTGACTGGGTACGAACGACCATCGGAGAGAAATATATTTTAGTAAGCAATAACAAACAGATCCCTTACAAACTATTCGATCGTTCGGGTAAGTTTATTGCCACTATCGGATCGTATGGACAGGGACCAAACGAATACCTTAATACATATGCCGAACAACTGGACGAAGCAAATAACCGCATCTACATTTTACCCTGGCAAAGCAACAAGATATTGGTATTTGACTTAAAAGGCAATGCATTAGACCCTATTCCCCTATGTTTGCGAGTTCCCAAAGGAAAATTCCGGGTAAATACTGCTAAATCAGAAGTCACAGTCACCGTTTTGCCATTCCCCAACTGGCCTGCAGTAGTATGGACTCAAGATTTAAAGGGTAAGCGTAAAAACTTTGTAGCACCGGGCAGTCTTTCTATGCCACAGGATTTCAGCAACGAAGTATTGATGGGAAATAATACCTCTGCTTATGATGTCATGCTACTCAAAATTATACCCAAACCAAGTATAGATACTCTATACCACTATAATGCCGCAAAAAACAAACTGGAAGGGCGTTTTACTGTAAAATATCCATCAAACGATAATCTGCCTTGGCACGGTTATTATGAGATACCCAATCATTTCATAGGCGATGTATCTTTCCCAGTACAAGTAGACGAGAACACATTCTCCAGTTCTAAACCGGCTTATTACATAGTTAACAAGAAAACTTTGCACGGCAATTATGTGCGTCTTTACAACGACTTCCTTACTACTCCCAGTTCGACAATCTACCCTTCATTCAGTAATGGGTATTATGTCACTAATATGGAACCACTGGCATTGAAAGAAATACTTGAGAAAGAAGTCAATAAGAAAGGACTGGCAGCTGACAGAAAGAAAAAGGTACAAGACTTAATTAAGTCTCTCAATGAAAACGACAATAATATCGTATTATTCGCCAAATTGAGAAAGTAAAAGAGTGATTGTAAATAGTAGCCATTGATAACTTAAGGGAAGTGCCCCGGTGAATTAACCTTCGGCACCTCCCTTATTGTCAAGCCATTGCGAATAATTTTCTAAAATCTTATAATCAATTCCCGCTATATAGAATCTGTTTCTTCCCGAGACTGTATTTACCAAATGTACGTAATAATCTATCAATCACCCCTGCTATGCCCCAACAACCCGAAATAACAAATAAAACAGTTGGATTTGCAGGACCTTTTATAAATACATTATCTCTCTATATGCTTAATTATAAGAAAAATAGTCCGGTTGCTTCTCCGTATTGATTATGTATATGTAACTTATATCCTTTATTTAGCGGCAAACCTTTCATCGAGATAGTATAAGTCATATTCTCGATTGGATGGACGAGATCATGGACAAGGACAGTGTTATGTGCATCCTTAATCTCGATATTTACATTATCAAAAGTTGTATTAAATTTTATATACAATAACTCCTCTTCATAATTTATCGACGCTTCAACAGACGGTAAGCCTCTTACAACTTCCCAGCTTTCTGAAAGACTTATGTTCCGCTCCTGCACTGCGTTCAAAGATGTATTTTTTGTTATGGCTCTTGGAACCAAACAAAATAATAACGATAGAATAAATAGTAATTTTACTTTTTTCATAACTTGCTGTTTTTTTGATTAGACACAGCAAAATTAATAGCAAATTTAATAAATACATCCATTTTGCTGCAATTAGGCATGGACAATCACATATTGAATATCAGTAACTTATATGATTTTTGATGGACAAAGGGAATAATGCCTATCTGTTTCTCAAGCAAATATTGTATTTATACCGAATAATTGGAAGTATATTGAAAAAAAGTAAAATCCGACACCGATTTTATGCTGTACCTAAGTTATAGATTAGTAAGTAAATGCTCGTAAAGAGTTGTTTTAGGTAAAGAGTTTAATCCAAGACGTTGGCGTAATCTTACTCTTTTTTTAGAGACAGAGTTTGGAGAAATACCCAACAAGTCAGCTTCAATATTAGAATCGAAATTAAACATAACCAGACAACAGTACTTCCACTCCTGTTCCGTAAGTTCCAGACACAGGCTATATACATGAGATTTGAGATTTGGAAATGTATCCGTACTCTCTTCCACTATGGAGTTCCATAGCTTTTCTGTTAATAAACCCTCTTCCCGGGGAGCTTTATGGTTGGTTAATTCCAACAGTTTTTTATAAATGGGGGAACTATTAATTTTCACTCTTTGCAACTGATGATATTTTTGTGTTAAATTGTCAATTTCTTCTTGCAATTCATTAATTGCACCCTCATTTTTATCTTTCAGGTCAACTAACTGGGACAGCTGCTGCCTCTTTTCTTCCAATTCAATAGTTGAATTCAATAATTCGATTTTCTTTGCAGCTAATTCTATCGTTTGTTTGTCCAGTTTGTTTTTTATCTTTTGTTTATAAAGAAAGTACATGAAAATTATAACACTCAGAAAGAAGACGCACATACAGAGGATTATGATGTAACGTTGTTGCTGGATTGTCAGCTCATTAACTTTTTCTCTTAATTTAAAGTTACTATACTTTTTCTCTATTTCCAACACTCTTGATGCATGTTGAGCCATAGTAATAGAATCAACAGCGCATTGATACTCTTCCAGATTCTCTAATGCAGACTGGTAATTACCCTCTGCTTTATTAATCCTATAGTAAGCCTTTCTAATTGAAAATTCTCCCGGAGGGAATTTCGAAGAAACCTTGTTCAATGCCATTCGTGCTTTTTGGGGGAATCCCGTTTCTAAATATAGATTGATTAGCCCCAAATAGCTGTAAGTTGTATTAATAGAATCGTAGGAAACCGATTTTATATAATAGTCTTCTGCTTCTTCGTACCGTTTCAAATCACGATATATATTCCCAAAAGCATTTTCTATAATTGATTGAATCCTTTTATCACTTAAACCTTGTGCAAGAGAATCAGCTTCTTTTATACAACACAATGCTCGATCAAAAGAGTCCAAAGCACACCATTGTCGGGCAATATTCCTTATTGCATAGATGTGGCTTTTTCTATTTCCCGCTTTCTCAAACAATACCTTAGAGTCTTCATATTGATTCATTGCCATTTGTGGCATATCGTTCAAGTTATATAAATCAGCTATATACGTACAGATATAGCCTGAAGTATTAAACAACCCATTATTTTTGGCAGAATGCAAGGCTTCCACATAGTTACTCATAGCCTTATCATATTCACCGTCGGCATAATAAGAACGTCCCAAATAAAGCTGCATCTTCGCTTGATCTTCGGTGCTTCCATGTTTCATGTACCATGCCAGTGCACGATCCAGATCACAGGGAGAAGGCAGATTGTTATTGTTCAGTTTATCAGCAACTTTTCCTTTCAGCATACACCACAAAGAGAATTCGGCTATACTTAGAGCGTCAGGAGAAGGTATTCCAGCTAAAATTATATTGGCACTGTCAGGGTAAGTTTCGATTAACCTTTCGGCATTAAGTAATAAAGGCAATGATGGGTGTTGCTTTTCACATCCTATAAGTATCATAGTGAATAATAGTAATAGAATATTTTTTGTGTGTTCACTCATCATTGTCTGATTTTGGTATCTGCAAAGGTAAGTCCTTCATGTATATGATCAAAATACTATAATAGCCTCTAAATAAAGCATGAATCAGTCCCTAATTATCCCAATCTATAAAAATAGCTCCAAATAATCTCCTAAAGTTTTACAATCCTCTTCTGATGACAAAAGAGGAGCTCCCCTTCGTCATTGTGCAAATGCATACCGTTACCTTCACAATAACGGAAAAAGCTACAATCCGCACATTCACCCTTACGTGCCCACTCACGATCACGGAACATCTGAAAGCGCTTCTCCCATACTTCCATAAAGTTATCTTTATAAATATTGCCTTGATGAAAATTACTGCGTATGCTGGGACAGGCTGAAATAGAGCCGTCGGCTAAGACAGAAGCCACACTGATACCCGCATTACACGAATAGAAATGATCACGTACTTCACTCTCATAATTACCAAGAAAGCCCTCACAACCATAGCTCAGATGGACACGCCCTTCCTTCCGTACCTGCTTGATAAATTCCAGGACTCCGGTAAATTCTTCATTTGTCAACTGAAATTCCGGATGACTGGCCGCACGCCCCACCGGAAAAATAGTAAAAATACGCCAGTTACGCACTCCTATAGTATACAAATAGCTTTTTAACTCTCCCAAATGAGAGTAATTCTTACGATTGACACAAGTAACAACATCCCAGGTCAGTTCGGGTTCGTGCACCAACATCTTAATGGCCTCCAACGCCTTTTCATAACTATCCGGATTACCACGTAACCAGTTATGCTCCTCTGCAAAGCCATCCAGACTAATTGTAACAGCATGCAGCCCGGCAGCCATCAGACTATCGAGCCGTTCACGGGTTAAATATAGCCCATTGGATACAATTCCCCATGGATATCCCCTACGATAAAGAGCTAACCCCACTTTCTCAAGGTCATTCCGCATCAGCGGTTCACCTCCGGTTATAATAATGTTAACCTCATTAGGATTGACGTGCGGTGTAATCGAATCTATAACCCGAAGAAAATCCTCTGCGGGCATATCCTTCTGTTCCGACATTTTCCGGCAATCACTTCCACAATGTTTACATGCCAAGTTACACCGTAATGTACATTCCCAGAAAAGTTGACGCAACGGATGCAATTCCCGGAGATTGTTTCTCATTTTAAGGGCTATCTCCAATCCCAGGCGTTTGCGAAGTGACAATCGTCCCGGATTATTTTTCATCGTCTTTTACCGTTTCCTTCTTGATTTGAATTGTTTTCTCTATAACTGTTTCTCCCCGATACCAATGGCTTCCGCCTGTAAACCCACCAGCGTCTACATCTACGCTATCTTTAGAGTAACTGCCATTGGAATCACCATCCACATCACGGACGATAAAACGATATTTCTTAGACGGAAACTCTACCCTTTCAGTGGCAAAAGCCCCATCCTTATCAGTGATCAACGTATCCGGATAACTCAGCCATGCTCTGCCGTCACCTTCATGTATGGCTCCGGAAACTACTTCAATACCCGGAACAGGTTCCTGTGTATCAGCGTCGATAACTTTACCTTTCACCCGATATTTGGCAGAAGGCATACCATATTCGAGGGGCGTATCGCCCCCTCCATTGTCACAAGACATAAATCCAAGCAACACAAGTAGTCCAGAAAGTGCCCGATTACTATATCGCAGCCATTGTTCGTTTTTCTTTTTCATATATAGAATTCGCGTTTAAGTCCATCTCTTTTTAGTAAACGCAGGAATAAGTGTAATACTGCATCTGCTTTCCTTCTTTTTTATTCTGAAAACAGCATTTATTTTTCTATCCGGATACGGGCGTCTACGGCAATAACCTCCTTATCAGTGGCCAGCAGAGGGTTCATATCCATTTCTTTTATTTCTGTAGCAAAGCGAAGTAACGTGGACAGACGTACAATAATTTCCGCGAATTTATCTTCGTTCACCCCTCTCTGTCCGCGAGTTCCCTGGATAATCTTATAAGCCCGAAGCGAATGAATCATCGAATAGGCCTCCTCATAAGACAAAGGTGCCAAGCCGGAAGAAACATCTTTCAAGACTTCCACAAAGATACCACCCAAACCGCAAAGCACTACATGCCCGAACTTCTCCTCGTATTTAGCTCCGATAAACAACTCAGTCCCTTTCAGCATAGGTTGCACCATGATGGCCCGCGCCTCAGATATCTGCATCATACGGTCGAACTCAAGTGCCAAATGTTGCTCACTTTTTATATTAAGTACCACCCCTCCTACATCCGACTTGTGTACAGGTCCCACAACCTTAGCTACCACCGGAAAGCCACAACGTCGGGCAAAAGCAAGAACTTCATCTTTATTGCCGGACACAAACTCCTCAACTACCGGAATACCGGCAGAATGAAGCAAGGCCTGAACATAATGAGGTTCAATATAACCGTTCTGCGGAATAGAATCAATAATCCGGCGAATGCGAGGTACATCTACTCCAAACAATTCAATCTCCGGCACAGCCGGTTTAGGAGCATTGATGATACGCGACAAAGCCGTGCCCAACATCACCTCATCGGCAAAGTTAACATGTCCTTTCTCCAAAAAAAAGGCTACTTCCTCACCGGCAGTTCGTACTGAAGGAAGAACCGGAAAAAGAGGTTTCTTACAAGTCAGCATTTTCTGGTGCAGCACCTCATAGGTCTCAAACATTGTCACCAGTCCCGGCGTACCGAATATAGCAAGAATTGCATCTATATTCTCAAACTTTTCCTCACAATAATCAATGGCGATCCCCAAATGTTCAGGAGTTCCCGTTGCCAAAATATCAATTGGATTGCCTACTGAAGCACCGGGAAACAGCTTACTCTTCAACTCATCGGCAAGGGGACCCTCCAATTTCGGAACGTTCAGACCTCCTTTCGACAAAGCATCGGTCAACATCACACCGGGGCCCCCGGCATGAGTAACAATAGCAAAATTCCGTCCCTTCAATTCAGGCAAGGTAAAAATACAACCAACCGTTGTCAACTCTCCGCGTGAATAACATCGCACAATGCCGGCTTTACGAAATAAAGCCTCAACTGCCGAATCGGAACTGGCAATAGCTCCGGTATGTGAAGATGCCGCACGACTACCGCTTTCCGAACTGCCTGCTTTAATAGCTGCAATTTTACATCCTTTCCGAATTAACGAAGAAGCATGGAACAACAGTCGGTCGGGATTCTTAATGCTTTCAATATAGATAAGTTTAATTTTTGAGTCTTTTTGTGGATCGAAAGTTTCATCCATGTATTGCAGGACATCCTCTACTCCAATTTGTTTGGCGTTTCCTACTGACCAAACAGAATTGAACTGAAGCCCTTTGGCTACTGCGGACTCCAAAATAAAAACAGCGGTAGCCCCGGAACTGGAGATCAGGTCTGCTCCTTGGGGGTTCAGGTTCGGAATGGGCTGAGTAAACACACTGTGATGCCACGTATTGAGCAATCCGATACAATTCGGACCAATCAGTGAAGCACCGTATTTATTAACAGTCTCAAGAATGCGCTCTTCCAATAAAGCGCCTTCCCGCGTTTCTTCTCCAAATCCGGCCGAAAGAATTATGAAAGCCCGCGTCTGCTTCTCTCCGGCCAGTGTTTCCACCACCTCCGGACAAAGAGCCGCAGGAATAGCAAGAATAGCGAGATCTGTATCGGGTAACTCCTTTGCATCGGCAAAAGAAGGCACTCCCTGCACTTCTGTTTCTTTGGGGTTGACAGCCCGGAGCTCTCCCTGATAACCACCGTTTATCAGATTCTTCAAGATAGCACCGCCCGGCTTATGTGTATTGTTCGACGCCCCTACCACAACAATGCTTTGGGGATGAAGTAACTGGGTTGTAATCATAGATTGTATATTATACGATTATTCATTCACAAATATATCGTTTTAGAAACAACCGACAAACAAATCTTACCTAAAAGATACAAAGCAAGAAGATCTCCGAACCGGACTCACTCATGTTTCAGGGAAATTAATACTATAACGGATAATAATGGGATTATCCTTAGGAGTCATTTGTTGCAATGCGGTTTTAAGTTGTCCTTCCGGTAAAAATGACACCAGTCGCATCGCCAAATAAAACTCATTCCATATATTATCAGTTCAAAATATAAATTCAATCACCAAACTCCGATTTCATCACCTCCTGTGCTTTGTCAAAAGCCTTATGAAAGTCACGAGAGATAATTTTCCCATCCGGTGAAATAAAAACAAAATAAGGTAGACCTGCAAAGGCAAAATCTTCTATAATCTTATGATTATCTCCCTTACCTTCTACTTCAGGCCATGGATGTGCCACCATATTTTCGAGAACAGGTTTCAGTTTCATTCCCAATACCTCGTCATCTTCTCCCACATTTTTATTCAGTTCACAAATAGTTTCCATATCATCCGTTATTCCAATAACGGAAAGATGATCCTTATATTTTTCATAGAAGGCAGTGACCCGCTTATCGACGGAAATAGAACCGGGACACAGCCCCCAATGATAAAGAAGAAGATATTTACCTCTGGCATCGTCAGAAGTGATCCTTTTCCCGTCAGTAGTAGTGACAGAGAATAAAGGAGCCTCATTACCGGGAGCAAGTCTTTCTATTGCCTCCACCTCCCGTCTAAATATCTGCCCATAATAACTATTCAGAGCCTCTTGGTTCATGTTCGACAGCACAGATTTCATTTCCTCCGGGGCAGCATACGAAACCTTTTGAAGATATTCCACTGTCACCCAAGTAGATGATGGATTGTTTGCTATCAATTCTTTTATCTTTTGCCGTAAGAGAGTGTAAGATTCTTGATGATTGCTACGAAAACGATTGAACTTATCAACGTATTCCTTAGCCTTCTCCATATCACCTTTCTTTCTTGCCTCATCGATAATCTTTCCATATTTTGCTCGTATGATTTCCAAAGAGTCTTCCAGGTGTACTATTTCTTTCAACGAAGGATCGTTGTACAGTCCACCGCTAATGGTACTATAGTATATAAAATCAGTTTCTCCCTTTAGGTGATAGTCCCCTTCTTCCACAATAATCATCAGGGCTTGTCGTGAACTCGCTTGATATCCACCTGAAACGGGTTTATATATCATACTATAATATTGAGTATGTGGCTGTTCACCTGAGTAAAAGAATTTATTGGGATCACTTACAATTACGTTAAAAGCGACTTCCCCCTCCTCTCCTTTATAAGGAAGAGTGGTTTTCCGGAAGGAAAGAGTATCATTGGGCATTAATCCGTCTATCTCACCGGAAATGCTAAACTGATAATTTTCTTGGGCATCCGTGCCACTCACAAAAATCGGAAGAAAGAAAAATCCCAAGACAAGTATACATGAAAAAATTAGCTGCTTCATATATTTCGAATTTATGTTTTATTGCAAATAAAACGGTAACCGATTAATTCTTATAAACCTGATATTTAGGCATAAATATTAAAAATCCCCCTGCGAAATTCTCACCGGAAACCTTAAATATTATTCTCTATTCTTCACCAGCATAATCACCGGATTTGACTCTTCATCCAGTCCAGCAGCTATTTCTTTCAACTTTCCTTTCAATCCGTCATTTTTATACGCATCAACAATTTTGTTGGCTGCCAATGGTTGGATGGCTACTATTTCATCGCCATTCATAGGATCTGAAAGCATATCTACGTTTTGTTTTTCTACAAAATCACCATTGAGCACATTGGCTTCAAAAACTGCATTCTCCTGCTTGTCGTACATTAAATCGGTAATAAGAAATCCTCTTCCGGTAGTAAAATCAAAATCCTTCTTTACAGTATGCATAAAACAATAGCGGTCTGTAACAACTCCCATTGTGAGAAGTATCTCCAGATCCCTGGTAGGAGATTTTATAAGAAAAGGATTTAATTGATTCTTTTCCGGTACATAGTTATATACCGTATCGGAGGAAGTTTCAACAAGTAACCATTCTTTCCGATATGGAATTATAGAACGTATAGAAGTCATTGCAACCGCCCCACCCTTCTGTACAACCGGAGTTTTTATGACATCAAAAGGTATATAAATTTTTTGGGTGACACTTCCGTCTTGCTTCGATATAATCAGGTGATAGGATCTGTTTTCTTCTCTCGGTTGTCCCTCCTTATAATACAAAGACATATCATAACAAATCAGATTGTTCTTATCGTAATTAAATACTTCTAAATATTCACCACCTTCTACATGCTTAAAGTCCCGTTTAAAGTTTCCCGATAAATCATATACATATATTTTCTTTGTCGAAGCACAGTTGACAAACATTTCGTTGTTATCTTCATCTAAAATAATTCCGTTGATAAAACTATATTCTCCATCCCCCTGTCCTTTCCGGTTTATTTTTCTTATCCCTTTACCGGTTTTTCTGTCAAAAACAAAAATATTACCATCATGGCTCCAGTTTTTTACTAATATATATTTTTCACCTATAGCCATCACACTACCCTGAGTTATAAATTCATCGTTCGTTTCCAACGGAATATATTCTACGTCCATAAGATCTTGAAGAACCAATTCTTTCTTAGGATAAGTTGTAGTAACATCCACTGTGATTACATTTGTCTTTTCCTCTTTTTCCACGCATCCCAACAATCCGATTATCAGGAATAACGACATAATAATCTCTACTCTTCTCATAATATATGTTTTAAGTTTACTCTTGGTTTGAATCTAAAGCGAACCGGAAGCCTCCATATTCATCATTATAGTTTCCTATATCATAATCAATATATGACACTCGACATCCCAGGGAAGTACCTCCCCAACTACCTCCCCGCAATACACGCCTAAAGAAAAGAGTAGCTCCTTTTAACGGCCATTCCGGACTGACTGATTTGCCATCGTGATAATATTCTTTAGTGTACGTATCCTCGCACCATTCCCACACATTTCCACTCATGTCATACAACCCCAACTCATTGGGCTTTTTGAGCCCTACCGGATGTGTGGTTTTCATTTCTCCAGTTCCACCCTCTTGATAATTCTTAACATACCACGCCACCTCATCTATGTTATTACTTCCACTGTACTTATATCCTTCACTTCGCTTCCCGCCACGTGCTGCATACTCCCATTCTGTTTCTGTTGGAAGGCGGAAAGTTTTACCAGTAAGAGCATTTAGCTTACTTAAAAACTCGTGGGCTTCATTCCAGCTTACATTTTCTACCGGGCAATCATCACAGCCGGTATTTGCAGACGGATTAGAATCACTTCCCATCACGGCTTTCCACAATTTTTGTGTGACCTCATATTTACCCATGTAAAAAGTAGATACAGTTTCTTTATGCGCAGGCTTTTCATTGTCCTCACAATCACACCCTTGTTCATCTGTACATCCCATCATAAATGTACCGCCTTGTATTTGGATCATCTCAAAATCTTCTCCATTCACGGTAAACGTAACACTTTGTATAGGGTCTTGTACAGATTTGTTTTGCGTACAAGAAAAGGTGAGAAACAGTGCCCCCATAATTGTCAGGGTTCTGACTTTTGACATTCCGGTACAAGTACACAGATGTTTTATACTAAAAACAAAATCTCCCATTCTTTAATTCATTTAAAATTCTAAATAAGGCACCTCTGTATACTACAAGATAGGATATTTACCGATTTGCCGTTGTGTATTTACGTATATCTCTTCAAATACCTTTTGTCTATGGTTTTTATAGATACAACGTATTATTTATTTCATGTGGTCGTAAATGTAGATAATTAATTCAAGTTTTTGAATAAAGTTGTTTTTTTATTTCCCGGAAGTGTTCAACAACATAATTTCACTTCCTAAAAAACACAACCTGGCAAAAGGAAAAGATGACAAGACGTGGTATTTCCACCTATTTCATCGTTGATTATCCGGTCTCATCTGTCAATAGTACACCGGCTTGCCATCCTCCAATAAGAAAGGACGCTGCATAGGTCCCATATATGTATATACCAGGAACAGTGAGCGGACAGGTACTTCTCCAAAATCGAGTATACGGAAACAGGATATAAGGTCCGTCACCCAACTCCAAAACCCGCTTTACATCCTAAGTGAGAATACCACACACTCCAAAGAAATAACAACAACACTGTTTTCTACGAGTCAATCAAATTTTATCTAAGGAATTCTAAAATAATATTGTAAAATCTGGCGAAGATATGTTTTTGTTACGCTACTTTCATCTATTTGCGGAATATACGTGCTATTTATTCTAAAATTAGAATAAATTATAAAAAAATAGGGCCGCTCTATTCCGGAATACATTCATTCAGATTAGCACCTATATTAAATATTAGTTTAAATCACTTCACAGTTTAATTTACATCCTCGTATCGGGCCGTCGGACTCTCCCTTAAATTCTATTGAAATACAATGCGTTTACTGTTTCTCTGTATACGGAATAGCTTCCATATACATATCTTTTAAGTTGATAATTACTTTAGAGAATTTTTCCAGTGCGTTCAAGCCGAGGACACCATCTTCCGTTCCTTTGGAAAAGTCGGTGTTTCTCATCTGTCCTGTATGCAAATCAATGCCTGTATTCACATTGACCGAATCAATCGTCGCAGTTCCGTTTCCTATATGGAATTTTATTTGTGGCAACTTGTAGGTACGGGTAATTGATACTCCTCCTATTCCGGCCATGCGGAGCGAATCGGGTACTCCTACTGCCTCCACCTCTTTCTGGTGATGGTTGTACCAGATTGGCTCCATATACGTGTAATAACAACCTGTGTCAAAATGAAGATAGACTGTACGCCCGGTTTCATCGACCGTTTTCAATTGTAACCCTTCAGTATCCGTGCGTAGGAGATTGCTTTTGCCCAGCGGATTCGGGGTTGGTGTTACTGGTATAATGATTTCATGATGAGCAAAATCCAATTGAATTTCCTGCATTCGAAGCATAACAGGAAGACCAATGACAGGAGGGAGCCGGAATTTTTCACCGAACTTATCCGCTTCTTCATGTCCGGTCTGAGTATCAATTAGTGCAAAAGGCACATTTACCCAGGTCATTTCGCCGATACGCAACGTGTCTGCAATGGCATAGCCACCTTGTTTCATACCTCCAATACCTCCTACGGTGATGTCTGTATCCAAAGAACGCAATCCATATTTCTTTGCCAATTCTGGGGTTATCAAGTTTCCTCCGGCTCCGGTATCGAACAGAAAACGCCCTTCTTTCCCATTGATACTTCCATTCATTTCAATGGAGTGCTGTCCACCTTTGTCTTCAATCACCATCGGGATATGGTATTCATTCGATTTATGAAGCGGTTGATAGAGAGGGCTGCAGGCAGCCAGGGCACGATACTGCTGTGCCTGAGTCTGGTATGGTGAAATCAAGGTGCTGTCCGTCCCCAAAGTGGTCAGTTGGTCATAGAGATTCTGAAGCAGTCCGGCTGCATCGCTGTAATGGCCGGTTCTTGCCAGATCAGTACTTAACAGAATAACCATACTCATGGTTTGATCCCCCAACTCTTGTTGATGATTGTTCAACAAACCAGCAAGTACGATACATGCCGAGTCCGGTCGGTTGAAATAATGATGCGTCATGGCTGTAGCTAACTGCCGTAAAAATGGTGATATGGAATTGGCTGGAGTTTCTTTCAACTCTTGTTCCAATTCAAACCAATTACTTTCATTGGTAAGTTGTCCGATTCGTACATCGGCGTTCTGAGCCTGGATGTTCATTGAAACAAACAAGCATGAAACAAGTAATAATTTTGCTATTTTTCTCATATATAATTACTTTGTGAAGTGATTTAAACTAATTGAGTAAATGAAAAACAGCGTACAAATAGAATTATTCATTATATTATGGGTGCCAAACTCATTCATAACAAAATATCTATGTACGTTGTATTGGACAAAGATACAATAAAAAGTGAGATATTGCCCCATTCATCTGTAGCAGAACGCGGTTTCGTAACTCAAAGTTGCCTTGTCGAAATAGTCAATGCCATTCTTTATAAGTTGAAGACAGGTTGCCAATGGGAGTATTTGCCTGTTGAATCCTTATTCAGTGGTAAGGTATTAAAACATGGTGCGGTGTTCCATCATTATAACAAATGGAGTAAGAAAGGTGAATGGAAATCCCTTTGGCTTCATCTGTTGGACAGACACCGTAATGAACTTGACATGTCAAGTGTAGACCTTGACGGAAGCCATACCCCAGCTCTGCGTGAAGGTGAAGAGGTTGGTTATCAGGGTAGGAAGAAACGTAAGACAACCAACTCCCTTTATGTGACAGACCGACAGGGGATACCTCTTGTCATATCTTCGTCAAAAAGCGGTGAACATCATGATACTTATAAGATTGAGAATGTAATCCAATCCATGATGGATGACCTTGCAAAAGCACGTATTAGGACAGATGGCCTTTTTTTGAATGCCGATGCCGGATTTGACTGTACGCCACTCCGAAGTGTACTTGAAACCCACGGAGTTGTTGCCAATATATGCATCAATAAAAGAAACGGGATTATCAATAATACCATTGTGGATGAACTGTTGTATGCTGAACGTTACTCTATTGAGCGCACTAATGCATGGATGGACTGCTACAGAACTATACTAAACAAATTTGAAACAACGGTTAGAAACTGGGAATCATGGAATTATATTGCATTTATGGTGATTCTTTTGAAGAAATGTTTGAGGAAAAGAAAAGTTTAAATCACTTCATTCTTTTAAACTGCTTCATATAGAAATTACTATCATAATTTGTAAGCAATATAATATGATCAGCACCTATTGAGTCAACATACAGATTCAATAATTCTATTTGCTTATTTACACAAGTATTACAATTTAATTCAGAGTAACGTAACACTAACTTATTTCCATCAATAATCTTTGAAAGGGTTCTTTTATCCCCGTTAGTATCAAAGACTTCCAATGAAGGATTCAATACCTTCCCATTAGCCCTCAACTCATAGTTTCTAATTTCCCGCTCAATTCGATGACTACTCTTTTTTACAGAGTCTTCATTAACTAATCGTATAATAGTATCCTGCATCCTATCAGAGGTACTATTCCGTTTAAATATATATATGTTAAAACAGAGTAATAGTACACATATAATCAGAATTAAAAAATAATTAAGTTTCATCGTTTCTTATTTTACACTTTATAAGTACTGGATTATCATCTATATCCAGAGAATCAATTAATCTTTTCCATGTTTCTACTCTACCTTTATCTCTAAAGGTATTAGGACTAAAATGATTTTTCCACAAATTCAGGAGTTTAACAGGTAACCATGAAATAAAGTAATTATCTTCAATCAAAAAATTATGTGGAATAGTCAGATTACCTTCTTTCCTGACTCCCAATTGTCTCCCTATTTGATATTGCCCCGTTTTTTTATCAACTAACATATACCTATATTCCTTACCATCAACATAAGTACCTAACATCCATTGGTCTGAATGTTGAAGGTGAATTGGACCTCTTACATACCCCTCTTGGAAAGCTAAATCCATTATTTCATCTCCACTATGACTTTCTTTAAAATCATCAGGTATACTTCGTTTTGAAAACTTCAATGTATATACGGGGATAGCTTTATCTTTATTTACTTGATAGATTGTATCACTAAGGGCATAAAAAATAAACGACCGCTCACAAACCCGACTACATTGCTCCTCAATAGACCACGCACTTCTATTTACCGCAATTTTTTGAGAAAAAGGTAAATAAGACTCCATACTCGAATTTCTAAGATCAAGCCGATGGAGATTATAACATCCAGAATCTGCAGGGAAATATCCCGAAACAAAGTAAAGGATATCCGGATATGCAACAATCGAGTGATGATGAGGTTTATAGCGAATATCACCTACAAACCGATTTTCTTTTATACTATATACCAAATATTTATGAAGATTATAATCTTGAATCAGTAACGAATCTCCGGTTATAGTAAAATTACTAATTGTGCTATATTCTCCAGGTCCTCCTCCTTGGCTACCTATACTTTTTACAAATTTCCCATTTTTATCAAACATGAATATTTTTTGGCTAACATAAGGATCAGAAAAAAAAATAAATTGATCGGTAAATGATACTTTTTTTATTTCTCCTATAAGACACTCATCACTGGTTTCCAATTTTATAATTTCAATCGAATCAGTTAAGATGCATGATAAATCCAAATCATCGGTAAAATGATCCGGATCTATTATAATGTCAAAAGTTTTATTTTGTTCCAGAATTCCATTTTTTGAACCAATACAACTCGCGCAAATAAATAAGAATAATAATAACAGATATTTTTGCATGTTTTCTATACTAATGCCACATGATTATTTTACCTCTCTACACGGCCAGCTATTGCATGTGCCATTAGTACCATCACAAATTCCTTTTTTGCCAGGAACCGTTACATTTATGATATGGTCCGCACCTTCAAGGAATACACTGACAAATAGAATAATACCTACCATCCATTTTGTGCTTCTCATAATCTATTAATTTATAGTTAATTATTTATGTTTCTCTTATTTCACCCGGCATCTAAATATGACGGGATTATCATCATCTTGAGATAAATCAATGATAGATTGTATTCTTTGTTTGTCAGCCGGATTAGTAAATTCAGCTTTATCAAAATACCTCCTCCATAACTTCAAACTTTGCATAGTATCCCAAAAAATCAGATAGTTATCCTCTATAAAAAATTCATTATTTATAGATTTTCTATCCAAACTATTAAAACGCAACAGTTTTCCCATCTGGGAACTATAATCGCGCTTATCAATCAAAAAATATCTGAGTCCTTTTCCTTCTGTGTAAGTTCCTAATATATATCCAGCAGATTGTTGTAAATGAACAATTCCGGAAATATGTCCTCCTTGTGTAGAAGATGTCCGGTCTTCACCATTAGGGAAGTGAATGACGCATTGAGGTGAGACTGTCAATTTATCAATCTGATATATGGTATCATTTGATCGATAATAAGCAAAAGACTTTAATTTATCTATCCGCCCACAAGGATGATTTATTGTCCAAGCCGGCTCGTTTGCAATACGATCTGCTGTAAAAGGCAAATAACCTTCTGTTTTCCGCATACTTAAATCATATCGGGAACAATTATAATCACCTATTGGAGAAGTAAAATAGTTAGATATAAAATAAAGATAGTTATCAAGTGCAACCACTCCGGAATGATGAGTATTATAGGGTATATCATCTTTAATTTCATCAGCTACCATATCATATACAACATACTTATTCTGATAATAATCCTGGACAAATACAGAATCCCCTTTTATCGTAAAATCTCCAATTACACTGTATTCACCAGGACCGTTTCCCTTATTGCTAATATAACGGATAAACTTGCCCTCTTTATCAAACAGATATATCTTTTGACTTACACGTGCATCCGAGACTAATATATACTTATCAGTAAATGAAATCTTGTTAACAAAGCCAATAAGGCAACTATCCGTTGTCTCTAATTTGATTACTTCTATCGAGTCCTTCATCATAACAGAGATATCTAAGCTCTTCAGGCAACTATCCGGATGCATAGTAATAGTAGGAATAGGACCTTGCAATGTATTTCGCTGACAACCTATGCAGCAAAAAACTACTAATATAAATAAATACAGTTGTTTCATCCTCTATTTGATTATAACCAAACTTCTGTGCATGGCCAACTTCTACATGCCCCTTCCGTACCATCACAAATACCAATTCTGCCTTCAACAGGGATATGTTCTAACCTACCCGTGCTTTCATCAAAGACTTCATTATTAAGATAGCACACATGTTTAGTTGCTATTCTCATATCACTACCTATTCCACCTTCCGGAAAGGCGAGACTCTCAACATTAACTAACATAATGTCTTCTATTTTCTTATTTTTTTGATTACTCTTAACGATATTAACTACCGTAAACAGGCTAATTAGTAATACACCAACTACTAAAAATTTAACTTTCATATATTTCGTTTTTATAATTTTGAGCAATATAATAAAAACAAATTCAAAACATTTTCTTATTTATAATATAAAAACAGATACCGGCAAAAGTTTCATCTGTCAATAGTACACCGGCTTGCCATCCTCCAATAAGAAAGGACGCTGCATATGTCCCATATATGTATCGCCATATACCAGAAACAGTGAGCGGACAGGTATCTCTCCAAAATCCAGTGTACGAGAATCTTTAGAGGTTACTTCTTTTAGCGGTTGCCAGCCATCTTTCCAATAAAGCAGCGTATAAGGTTCGTCACCCAACTTCAAAACCCGCTTTACATCATAAGTAAGAATACCACCCAACAAAGTAGACTGCCGAGTCGGAGTAATGAAGTGAATGCTATCCGGGGTCATCACAAACGGGTCACCTATCGGAAACAACTTTCCCTCCTTATCCGCCACCTGAAAATAAAGTAATCCGTAAGGCAACACACGGTGCAATACACTGTTATTTTTCACTCTTCCCTGCGACACTACCTTGAAAGTTCCACGATTAAAAGTAGCGATATAAGCCACCGTATCTGATGTACAAACAGGTAACCGGACACTGTCGGACAAATAATACTGGGCAGTCACCCCCTTCAGTAAGCGATTGACCAATTGCGCATTCCAACGGTTGCGCCCTATTTCCGGCTCCGGTTGGCGTTCATAACAAACACGTTGCACCAAAGGAGCCACCCATCGATTCCGCTCCGGTTCACGCTCATAAGGAGAAAAGTAGAAAAATTTTCCGTCTTCATCGGTAAAACTGTTGTAAGCATGCCCTCCGTTTACCTTACCGTGGTATGGAAGAATATCCAGATTCAAAGGAATCCCGACAGCACGCATCAATTGAACCGCATTCAATGCCAGATGATCACAGGTACCTCCGCCCAGCTTCTCTATCAACTCGATAGAGAAGTCCCCCGGTATTTTGGCAGCATCATGAAGATATTTCTTTCCATGTTGTGAGTTAAAGAAGAAAACGACCTCCTGCATGGTAGCTCCTGCCCGTGCCAGCGAATCGGCTGTCGCTTTATAACGTGTATAGTAATAAGAACGCCATCGGTCCAAAGGCTCCTGTTTTAACCGATAAGGCAATATATTCCGGCAAAACTCTCCAAAAGACAATTGTTTGCACCAAGGATATTTTTGCCAGACCTCAAAAGCCAAATCTATATTTTCGATCAAATAAGCGGCAGTGACATACATTAAATCCGGTTCGGGGGTCTGCTGTACGTAACTGCTGTCACTCTCTCGAAGCAAATAACGGATCGTCCCTTTACCAATCATATTTTCTATTAAGAAGCAGGCAGCTTTCCGCTTCAACGAATCATTTTCATAATGCTCCAATACGTATAAAAATTCCTTCTCATTGTCTCCTGCCATTGTGAGAGCCAACTTCAACGGAGCATCATGTATCGGCGAACAAGAAAAATGAAGCAAAGACAAAAGCAATATGCCAATAAAGTGTTTCATCAGAAATCAGTCTTTAGTTTTTCAAAGTTAACAAAATTGTTCTTTCCCAAAGATATATCTTTTTTATAACGATACAGTGAAAACAGTACGTTATTTTAATACATCCCGATTTGTCACTCCCAATTTTCCGGACACACTTTATATATAACATTGAATATACTCACCACGAAGTTAAAATCAGAAGTCCTAAAGATGGCATTCAAAGTTTATCCGAACCCTCAGAGAAACAGTTTCCTTCACACATCTTTCTTCATCTTAGCGTTGAAGATACACATCTTGGCGTGCAAGATATACATCTTAGCACGCAAGATGCACATCTCAGCAGCTAAGATGAACTATAACTACCGACAAGAACAAGTTTACTTCCGGTTCTTTAACTTTTTGAGAAGAACAGTGTGCTATTTATAATCAAACCCTTAACATTGATCTTTCCCTTAACGGACAATATTGGTCCATCACATCTATATCCCAAACCGGAAGCATGCAACCGGAGACACAAAAGAACTCTCAGCCCAATTGTTCCACCCCTCCATTTTATTCATTCCTTAAGATCATGATCTTTATTGAAATTAACAAAGAGTATGGGGTTATTATTCAAAATCATCCATCTTATTATATAAAGAATTCATCAGAAAGTCGTTATCTTTGCACGTTCCCAAGTAGATAACAATAAATACACGCAATATATCAATGGAAAAGAACTTT
>ERZ808035.688-NODE-688-length-25768-cov-4.033747_pt1 | contig 25768 bp, 21 predicted proteins | sample MGYA00380189_ERZ808035 | MGnify/ENA primary metagenome ERZ808035 (study PRJEB31490, sample SAMN06133407) | mouse gut metagenome | isolation source: M5_1 | host: mice | place: China: Chengdu | collected 2015-05 ...
CGGGACCGTCCCAACGGTCGGGCACCTCTGTCCCAGCTGGGACAGAGGTGCCCGACCGTTGGGACAAAAGTGTCCGGGTGACGGGACGGGTGCACGAGAAAGGCCGCCCGCATCGGACGACGCGGGCGGCCTTCGGAATCGCTTTGGGGCCACGTGCTACTCGGCGAGGGCCTTCTTGGCGACCTCGGCCAGCTCGGCGAAGGTGGCCTCGTCCTCGTAGGCGATCTGGGAGAGGACCTTGCGGTCGAGCTCCACGCCGGCGAGCTTCAGGCCGTGCATGAAGTTGGAGTAGTTGAGGCCGTTCATGCGGGCGGCGGCGTTGATGCGCTGGATCCAGAGCTTGCGGATGTCGCGCTTCTTGTTGCGACGGTCGCGGTACTGGTACTGCATGGAGTGGCGGCTCTGCTCCTTCATGCCGCGCAGGGTGCGCGAGGAGGTGCCGTAATAACCCTTGGTGCGCTCCTGGAGGGTGCGACGACGCTTCTTGGCGTTCACAGCGCGCTTGACTCGTGCCATGTAAATCAACTCCTAAATGGGGCCCGAAGGCCCGGTGAAAACGAAGGGGACGGAAGGGCGCGAGCTACTTGCCCATGCGCTGGGAGACGACCTTGGCGTCGCAGGCGGCCAGCGGGGCCTCCTTGCGGAAGCTGCGGATACGCTTGGGCGACTTCTTGGTCAGGATGTGGCTCTTGAAGGCGTGGGCGTGCATGATCTTGCCGGTGCCGGTGCGGCGGAAACGCTTGGCAGAACCCTTGTGGGTCTTCATCTTGGGCATGCTAGTTCTCCTTCTTCTCTGCAGTGTCCTCGGGCTTCTCGTCGAAGGCACCCTTGATGGGGGCGACGAGCATATGCATGTTGCGACCCTCCATCTTGGGCTGGGACTCCACGGTGGCGTAGGGCTTGAGGTCGTCGGCGAGGCGCTCGAGGACGTTCAGGCCCTGCTCCGGGTGGGCCATCTCGCGGCCGCGGAACATGATGGTGATCTTGACGCGCGCACCCTTCTTGAGGAAGCGCATGACGTGGCCCTTTTTGGTCTCGTAGTCACCGGTGTCGATCTTGGGGCGGAACTTCATCTCCTTGATCTCGACACGCTGCTGGTTCTTACGGGCGGCCTTCTGCTTGATGGCCTGCTCGTACTTGTACTTGCCGTAGTCCATGACCTTGCAGACGGGCGGGTCGGCGTTGGGGGCGATCTCCACGAGGTCGAGGTTCTGGTCGTCGGCGATGCGCTGGGCGTCGCGGACGCCGAAAAGCCCCAGCTGGGAGCCGTCGACGCCGATCAGGCGGCAGGTACGGGCGTTGATCTGGCCGTTGATGCGGGGTCCATCGTTCTTGGCTATGTCGGTGCACCTTCCTCTCTGCGCGGCCGGGGCCGCATAGAAAAACCGGTGGCATCCAAAGGAGGCCACCGGCACACAACACCTGTGAAGACGCGGCGCCAAGGCCGCGAGTTCCGTTTTGCTGGTACCAGTCAGCGACCCGCGGGTGCCAATCAGGTGGGGACGCGCGGTCCCACTTGGGCATGGGCAGAGCCATGCGAGAAACCATGGTAACGCAGGCTCCCATGGATGCAAGCGGTGCGGGGCGGTCCAGACAACCGCCACATCCCCCCCTACCGCTCCAGGAGCCGAACCACCGCCATGTGGGCCTTGGTGTAGGGCTGGTAGCGGAACGGCATGTCCAGGCGCGTGGACACGGTGAGAACGCCCTTGGCGTCGGTGAACGTGTCGAACGAGAAGCGCCCGTGGTAGCGACCCATGCCCGAGGCGCCGTCGCCGCCGAAGCCCAGGTTGGAGGTGGTGAGCTGCATGATCGTGTCGTTGACGCAGCCGGAGCCGAACCGCAGGCGCCGCTTGAAGTAGTCGACGACCGCGGGGTCGTGGGTGAAGATGTAGGCCGCCAGCGGCGTGGGGTGCGCCGCGACCTCGTGCCACACGTCGCCGATGTCCGTGTAGGTGAGGACGGGCAGCACCGGGCCGAAGATCTCGTCGGCCATGACGGCGTCGTCCAGGGTCACGCGGTCCATGATCGTGGGCTCGATCCGCAGGGTGGACGGGTCCGTGGCGCCGCCGAGGACCACCTTGGCCGGGTCGATGAGGCCGGCGATGCGGTCGAAGTGGCGGCGCTTGCAGATGTGCCCCCAGGCGGGGTTCTCCAGGGGGTGCTCGCCGTACTGGCGACGCACCTCGCGCTCGAGGGCCGCCACCAGCCGGTCGTGCACGGACTCGTGGACGAACACGTGGTTGGGGCAGACGCAGGTCTGGCCGCAGTTGAGGAACTTGCCGAAGACGATGCGGCGGGCGGCGAGGTCGATGTCGGCGTCGGGTGCCACGATGCAGGGGCTCTGACCGCCGAGCTCGAGGGTGACCGGGCAGCAGATCTTGGCGCAGGCACCCATGACGAAGGCGCCCACGGCCTTGGAGCCGGTGAAGAACACGTGGTCCAGGGGCTGCTCGAGGATGGCGTCGGCCACGTCGTGGTGGCCGAGCACGCAGGCGACGTGCTCGGGCGGGAAGACCTCGGCAAGGATGTCCGCGATGACGCGGCTCACGTTGGGCGAGTAGTCGCTCGGCTTGACGATGACGCAGTTGCCGGCCGCCACGGCGCCCACGAGCGGGTCGAGGGCCAGCATGAAGGGGTAGTTCCACGGGCTCATGACGAACACGACGCCCTTGGGGCACGGGTAGTCCACGGAGGAGGACGGGAAGCTGAGCAGGCTCGGCATGCGCCGCTTGGGACGTGACCAGCGGCGCACGTGGGCGATCTGGTAGGAGATCTCGGACAGGACGAGGCCGACCTCGGAGAGGTAGGTCTCGTCGGGCGACTTGCCGAGGTCCGTGCGCATGGCCTCGGCGATGCGGCCCTCGTTCGCCCTGATGGCGTCGTAGAGCCGCCGCAGCGCGATGATGCGCAGGTTGACGTCCTGGGTGCCCCCGGCGTCGAAGTGGGCGTGCTGGCGCGCCACGAGGGCGGCGGCGTCGAACGCGGGGGCGTCGGGTGTCGGGGCGGCCTGCGGCGTCGCGGTGGCGGGGGCGGGGTTCTCGGCGGTGTCTGCGGTCATGGGTCCTCCTCGGGTCTGGGGAGGTTGATGCCCGGTCGGCGCGCACGGAAGCGGGGCGCCGGCCCTCTCCACATCTGGCTTGCAAGGCGCGTTTGAAGGGGAGGTGCGGCGATGCTAGGCTGGGGTCAGGTCGAGACGCCGGCACCGGGACCCGGGGGCTGCAGCCGGCCGAGCGAGATAGCATCCGCCATCGAACTCGGCCCCGTGCGGCCGGGAAGGGAGCCCGTCATGCAGAGGTTCGTCGTCGAGGACTCGTTCTGGGACCTTTTCCCCGAGGCGTCCGTCGCCTGCCTCGTGGTGCGCGGCATGAAGACCGCCGACGAGGTGGGGCCCGAGGACCGCGCCTCCATCGAGGGCCTGCTCGAGCAGGCCAACCGTGACGCCGCCAGGCACCTCGACTCCCCCACCCTGGCCGAGAACGCGCCCGTCCGCGTGTGGCGCGATGCCTACCGCAGGTTCAAGACCAAGCGCGGGGCGCGCTGCTCCATCGAGAACCTCCTCAGGCGCGTCCTCAAGGACAACCCCGTGGGCCCCATCACCCCTTCCGTGGACCTCTACAACGTCGTGAGCCTGCGCCACGCCTTCCCCGTGGGCGGCGAGGACGTGAACGCCTTCGTGGGCGACCTGCGCCTGGGCGTCACCGAGGGTGGCGACGCCTTCCGCGCGCTCGGCGAGGAGAAGGACGACCCGACGCTTCCCGGCGAGGTCTGCTACCGCGACGACGAGGGCGCGGTCTGCCGCTGCCTCAACTGGCGCGACGGCCAGCGCACCGCGCTCTCCGACGACGCCCGCGACGCGTTCCTCGTCATCGAGTCGGTGGACCCGGGGCGCGCCGAGGACCTCGCGGCAGCCGTCGGCGAGCTCGGGGAGCTCGTTGGGCGGTTCCTCGGCGGCACCGTCACGGCCCGCGGCACGCTCACCAAGGAGAGCCCCGAGCTGGTCATCGTGGAGGACTAGGGGACGAAGCCCCGTGCGGTCGTGCGGGCCCGACGCGCCCCCGCCCCGGCACGCGTGCCGCGGCGGGGGCGTCCCCTATCGCGGCCGCCTCACTCGTCGGCCATGAAGGCGGAGGTCAGACAGCTCACCACTCCGCACGCGATGCCGCCGATGGGCCACGCCAGCCAGAAGAGCGGCGTCTGGTAGGCGGGCACGAAGAGCATGACGAGGCCGGCGATGGTGGCCACGAGCATGACGGCGCCGCAGATGCCGCCCGCAACGCGGTCGCGGCGGCCGCGTGCCCCGCCGGCGCCGGCCTCGGCCTCGGCGTTGGCGTTGTAGGTCCCCACATCCATGCCGCCCCAGAGCATGCCCCCGAGGACGATGGAGTGGACGCCCACGGCCACGAGGCAGAACATGAGGCCCGCGGCGAGCTCCTCGCGGAAGAGGACCTCGTCGACAAGGATGCACACCGCGACACCCAGCAGGATCAGGGCGATGCCGGCCACGAGGCGCCGGGTGAGGAGGGCGCGGCAGGCGGCGCGGTCCCCCTCGGTGTAGAAGTCCTCCACGAAGGGGTGGCTGCGCACGAAGGCGGCATGTTGGATGCCGGCAGGCACGACGAGGGCGATGCCGGCGGCCGCGAGGCCGAGCACCGGCAGGGCGCCGAGGACGTCGATGAGGCGGTGGTCGATGTCGACGGCGCGGCCGAAGGCGACGAGCAGGCTCGAGACCGCGGGGCCGAGGATGAAGCAGGCGACGGCGGCCGAGACGGACCGTGCGAAGGAGCGGCGCTCCTCGTCGTAGCCGCAGACGTCGGTGGGGGCGGCGTCGGGCATGGCCACCGTGGGCTCAACGGGGCGCGAGGTGAGGTCCCCGCAGACGAGGTCGTCGAGCGTGCAGCCGAAGATCTCGCAGAGCTTGAGGAGCTTGTCCATCTCGGGGTTGGACTTGCCCGACTCCCACTTGGTGACGGACTGACGGGAGACGCCGAGGAGCATGGCGAGCTGCTCCTGGGTCATGTGGTGCGTGGCGCGGAGGTGCTGGAGGTTCTCTCGGAAACTCATGGGCGTCCTTTCGGGCGGCGAGGGGGAAGCGACGGCACCCACTATGGGGTTGCCGGGCCCCCGATTCTACCAACCGTTGGATGCTTTCTGAAGCGACCGGGAGGCGCCCGATGGTAGCGAACCGCAGGTAGTGATGGTTGTAAGGCCACGGGCGCCGGGCGTGCCGCACAGGATGCGGGAGGGCCGGCACAACGCTCCGCCAGGGCGGGGTGCCGCGGCGGGGTGCCAAGGTGGGGTGCCAAGGTGGGGTGCTGCGGCGGGGTGCCGCGGCGGTGCCAAGGTGGGAAGCCGCGGCGGGGTGCCGCGGCGGTGCCAAGGTGGGAAGCCGCGGCGGGGTGCCACACAGTAAGGGCGCACAGTAAGGGACCCTTGCCGCAAGGGGGCCTTACTGTGCGCGAAATCGCTCGTTAAGGCCCCCTTGCGCGCCGAAAACCGTTCGCCAAGGCCCCTTTGACGCAAAACCGCCTTAACGAACGCACAGCAAGGCGGCCTTGCGTCATAAGGGCCTTACTGTGCGCCCTTGGTGCACGCAACCAGACAATGGCACCCTGCCATCGAAAAACGATGCCGGTAGAGGGGCGTCAGCATCCCCCCCCTACCGGCATGATCTGACCTAGCTGCAGCCTCGCCCCTTCACTCTCTTGAAGTGAGGTAGCGGACCTCGGCCCTGATGGCATCACCGAGTCTATAGAGGTCGTTGAGTCCGGAGATGGGCTCCCTGGCAAGCATCTTCCCGTCCTCGAAAAGGGCGACGGTCTTGTTCTTCGTATTGAAGTAGAGCCGGACGACGGGTTTGCGATTGTTGTCGTCGAGGAAGATGGCACAGTACGACTTGGCATCCCTCATGGTGATGCGCTCCGGATCTACATCCGAACACGCTATGGCCTTGACGATTCGATAGGCGGCGATCTCCTCTTCAGTTGTGATGATGCCGTCCTCGGGAAGCTCCTCGGGAAGCTCCTCTTCCTCCTGTGCCGGCTCCTCGGGGGCACCGATCTTGATGTCATCGGCACCGAGCGCCGTGGTGAGACGCTCGTTGACCTTGTCGTTCATGAACCTCTTCATGGACTTCTCGACAAGCCCCCTGAATTTCTCCAGCACGTTCTGCCGGAAAGGGCCATCGTAGACCCGGCCGGCAAGCAGCTTCACCATTGCATCCGAAGGCTCCTTGAACTCATCGGCAATGGCGCGTTTGAGTGCGCTCACGTACTTGAGCTCCTCCGCGCTGCTGGCGATCGAATCGATGTCGAACGAAGGCTTGCTAAGCTTCTGCAGTTCCGGGAGAACGGCCCTATCCACGTCGAGAAGGTCCAGAACGAGGAAGGGTTTGGAGTCCATGCGGTTAGGCTCGTCGAGATCCATGTAGAAGTTCCAAACCTGACCGTTGGTCAGCACACCGATACGCGCCCTCGTACAGGCAAAATAGCGAAACAGCTGGCTTGCGTTTTCCAGCGAAAGCGCCGTACCGACCTTCTTGCACTCGATGAGAATCTGCACCTGCCCGTCGAGGAAAAGGGCATAGTCGACCTTCTCCCCCTTCTTGAGTCCGACGTCCGCCACGAACTCCGGCGTAACCTCGCTCGGGTCGAACACGTCGTAACCGAGGACCTGGCCGATAAACGGCATGATGAAAGCGTTCTTTGTCGCCTCCTCGGTTTCTATGGTGTCTCGCAACCTGCCGATCTTCTCGGACATCTGGTCGATCTGCGCCTCGAAGTCCATCGTGGCACCCCTCTCCCTCAGATGGGTACTTCTGATAGTTACCTGATAGTGATATCCCTTAATATAAGTTAATCATTCTCAGAATGCACCGGCGAATTGGCATCCGAAGAGGCATATCGACCCAAAGAAGTGCGGAGGCTACGTACCACGTGACGGAGCATAGCGATGTGCGGCTCGCCGGACGGAAGGGCGGCCTGCGGGTCGACGGCGTCCCATGAGGGGCCCGCCCCTCGACCGCACAGCAAGGCCCCCGTGCTACCAGCGCCCGAGGAACCACGCGATGCCTGCCCCTCGACCGCACAGTGAGGCCGCCCTGCGGAGCGGCCTGCACGGCCCCCTTGTTGCGAACCAGCGTTGCCGTACGTTCGTTGATGGGTTTTGGCGCAAGAAGGCCCTGGATGGCGGCTTTGGGCACGCAAGGAAGCCGTGGCGCACGACCCGTCGCCCTGCAGCGGAGCTTTGCGGCAACGCCCCGTTGCAGGGCCACCCTACAGGGCGTCCATGGCACGCATGCCTCGTTGTGGCAGCGAAAGACCCCCGCGATCGGGAAGGTGGGACAACCAAGGTACCCGACCGATGGGGCACAGAAGCGGAGGGGCGCCGGACGGCGAGCTGTGGCGCCACTCCCCGTGCGTCATGGAGATGCAGCGCCGCCTCAACGCGGGGACCCTCGTCTGAGGCACCTCATCAGAGTGCGGAAAAATGAACCGGCCGCCCCAGGGCGCCCCGAGCCGACGTGCCGGGGCGCCCGCTTGGTTTTCATCAACGTAAAGCCGTTTATGCCCGACCGGCGACCTTGGCACAAGATGGCACAGACCGCCCGAGATTGCATACAAGAAAAGAAAGCTCCCGGCGCCCATACGGGTGCCGGGGGCCGCTGTTTCTCATGGTGCCCGAGGTGAGACTCGAACTCACACGGGGTTGCCCCCAGGGGTTTTTGAGACCCCCGTGTCTGCCATTCCACCACTCGGGCGGGCCCAGCAATTCTAGCAGAGGCGCCGCGGGCCAAGGGCCGCGCCCCTACCGGCTGGCCCGGCCGTTGAGGTAGGGGTTGTCCCGCAGCTCGTCGGCCATGGTCGTGGCCTCGCCGTGGCCGGGCAGCAGCACGGTCTCGGGCGGGATGAGCCCCTTGAGGCGCTCCAAGGTCTCCCCCATCACCTTGGGGTCGCCCCCCACAAGGTCGGTGCGGCCCACGGTGCCCTGGAAGACGGTGTCGCCGGTGAACGCGATGCCGTCGCCCAGGAGGACGATGCCGCCCTCCGTGTGGCCCGGGGTCTCGATGACGGCCATGGTCACGCTGCCCACGGTCACGGTGTCGCCCTCGCGGAGCAGGCGGGAGGGCTCGGGGGCATCGTCGTCGTAGGAGATACCCAGGCTGCCCACGCCGCCGGCATGCATGGCGCGCTCGGCGTCGCCCGCGCCGATGGCGAAGGGCACGTCGCCGCCAAGCGCCCGGACGAGCGCGGCCACCCCGCCCACATGGTCGCCGTGGCCGTGGGTGGCCACCACGAGGTCCACGGTGACGTCGGACAGCTGCTCGGCGATCTTGGCGCCGTAGAAGCCGGGGTCCACCACCATGGCGTGCCCGTCGCTCACCAGCGCGTAGCAGTTGGTCTCGATGGGGCCCACGGTGAAGGCGCGGATCTCCACATGGGAGTCCTCGGGGTCCTCGATCTCTCGCTCGTCCATGGGTTCGGCCATGTCAGGCCCTCCTCTTCATCTGGTTGGCACCCTCGCCGGGCATGATGCGCCGCGCGTCGTAGACGCTGGGCACCCGGCTGACGGCGGCCAGGAGGGGGTCGAGCAGGCTCGCGTCGGAGATGAGCACGAGGAAGCGCAGGCGCGCGAGGCCCGACGAGGTCACCTGGGTGGCCGCCGAGAGGATGTTTCCCCCTGCGTCGGCCAGGGCAATCGTCACGTCCTTGAGGAGGCCGATTCTGTCCGTGGCCTCCACGACGATCTCGACCTGGAACTGCGTGGCCCCGCTGGTGTCCCACGCGACGTCGATCATGCGCTCCGGATGCGCCATGAGGCCCTTGACGTTGGGGCAGCTCGTGCGGTGCACCGAGACGCCGCGGCCGCGGGTGATGAAGCCCACGATGTCGTCGCCGGCCACGGGGTTGCAGCAGTGGGCCAGGTGCACGAGGAGGTCGGGGTCGTTCTTCACCACGACGCCGCAGTTGGGGCGCTTGCGGTCCTGTTGGCGGCGCGCCCGGTTGGCGCCGTGGGTGGGCAGCATGGGACGGTCCTCGGAGAAGACCCGCTTGAACTCCTCCGCCTCCTCGGCGGCCTTCTTGGCGGCGGCGAGCTGGGCCGGCGAACCCTCCTCGAGCACGTTCTCCACCTTGTTGGCCACGGACTTGGGCGAGAGCTTGTTCGACCCGATGGCCGCGAAGAGGTCGTCGGGCGTGGAGAACTTGAGCGTCTCGCACACCTTGGCGATGGCGCGCACCGAGCGCCGCGTGGAGATGCCGTAGCCCTTCTTGCGCAGCTCGACGGCCAGCATGGAGCGTCCCGACTCGGCGTCGGTGCTCTTGTTGGCCGAGGCGAAGTACTTGCGGATCTTGGCACGGGCCGAGGGGGTGCGCACGATGTTGACCCAGTCGGCCGACGGCTTGGAGTTGTTGTTGGTGAGGATCTCCACGCGGTCGCCGGTCTGCAGGTGGTAGGTGAGCGGCACCACGGCCCCGTTGACGCGGGCACCCACGCAGTGGTTGCCCACCTCGGTGTGCACGGCATAGGCGAAGTCCAGGGGCGTGGAGTCGCGCCTGAGGCTCATGACCTCGCCCTTGGGCGTGAAGATGAAGATCTCGTCGTCGAAGAGGTCCACCCGGAGGTCCTGCAGGTAGCGGCTCGGGTCGTCGATCTCGCCCTCCGTGGCCCAGTCGAGGCTGCGGCGGATGTGGGAGATGGTGAGGTCGATGGACTGGTCGCTGGAGCTCATGGCGCCGTTGGAGTTGCCGGCGCTCTTGTAGAGCCAGTGGGCCGCGATGCCGTACTCGGCCTGCTCGTGCATCTCCTTGGTGCGGATCTGGATCTCGATGGGGCGGGCGTCGGGCCCGATGACCGTGGTGTGAAGCGAGCGGTACAGGTTGGGCTTGGGCGTGGCGATGTAATCCTTGAAGCGCCCGGGCAGCGGGTGCCAGAGCGAGTGGACCGAGCCCAGGACCGAGTAGCAGTCGCCCACGGTCTCGGTGATCACCCGGAGGGCGATGAGGTCGTAGATGTCGGAGAAGTCCTTGTTCTTGCGCTGCATCTTCTGGTAGATGGACCAGAGGTGCTTGGCGCGGCCCGTGATCTGGTATCCGGAGAGGCCCGCGCCCTTGAGCTCGTCGTCGAGCACCTTGATTGCCTCGTCGGTTGCCACGAGGCGCTGCTCGCGCGACTCCTGGACCATGCGGGCGATGCGTTGGTACTCCTCGGGCTCGAGATAGAAGAACGAGAGGTCCTCGAGCTCCCACTTGATGGAGCTGATGCCCAGGCGGTCGGCCAGGGGGGCGTAGACGTCCATGGTCTCGCGGGCCTTGAATTGACGGCGGTCGGGTTTGAGGGCGGCGAGGGTCCGCATGTTGTGGAGGCGGTCGGCCAGCTTGATGATGACCACGCGGATGTCCTTGGACATGGCGAGGAACATCTTGCGCAGGTTGAGCGCCTGCTTCTCGTCGGTGGAGCCCACGTCGATGTTGGTGAGCTTGGTCACGCCGTCCACGAGGTCGGCCACGGTGGCGCCGAACAGGTCCTGCAGCTGGTCCTTGGTGGCCGGGGTGTCCTCCACGGTGTCGTGGAGGAGGGCGGCGCACACCACGTCGTCGTCCATGCGCAGGTCGTGGGCCAGGATCAGGGCCACCTCGACGGGATGGTTGATATAGGGCTCGCCGCTGCGGCGCTTCTGCTCCGAATGGAAGTCGGCCGCGAAGAGGTAGGCCTCCTCGACCTTCGCCATCTGGGCCGGCGTCATGTACAGGCCGCACGTCTTTCTCAGCTGCCCGTAGTTGTCGGCACCCACTCTCGGGGCGGCGTGGGCACCCTGGACCTCCGCGCTATCCATGACCTACCCCTCCCCTCGTTTTTTACGGTTGGGTTCAACTATCGCACAGAACCCCGAAGGTGGGGGCGATGGGGCGGTCGATGTGCTCGGCCAGGGCCTCTGCCGGGGCGCGCAGGACCCACTCGGAGAACGCGTGGAAGCCCTCCCGGCTCCGCCGCCCCTCGCGGTAGCGCACCGACTGGGTGAGCTCCACGTGACCCGGATTCTGGGCCATGGAGAGACGCCGGCCGTCGCCGAAGCCCTCCTGGGAGCAGAAGCCGAGCTCGCTGAAGACGCCGATGCCCGAGGAGACGGCGGCCTCGGTGAGCGTGCCGCCGCCGGGAAGCGTCCGGGCGAGGTCGAGCACCTGGCCGTCGGACTCGGCCACGGTGCCCCCGCTGCGGGCGCCGAGGGTGCGCAGGGCGCGGTAGAGGGCCACGAGGGAGTCGCGGGCCGGGGCGGCCGAGGAGAGCACGGCGTCGTTGGTGGGGGCGTCCCCGGGGCCGAACAGCGCGTGGACCCAGGCCGGGCGCCCGTCGCGACCGGCTCGGCCGCTCATCTGGTTGAACTGGACCGTGTCGAAGGGAAGCGACCAGAGCACGACGTGGCGGACGTCGGGCAGGTCGACCCCCTCGCCGAAGGCGGAGGTGGCCACCACGCAGCCCACCTTGCCGGCCCGGAAGGCCCGCTCCACGGCCACACGGCGGTCTCGGTCCAAGCCGCCGTGGTAGAAGGCGATGCGGTGGGCGAGATCGGGCAGCCGGTGGCGCAGCTCGCGGGCGACGGCGCAGGCGGCGTCGCGGGTGTTGACGTAGACGATGCACCGCTCCCCCGACGACACCACCGAGGCGGCGTAGGCGCCCCGGTCGCGGAGGCCGCGGTGGTCCACCACGGAGAGGTTCGAGCGCACGGTGCGGTCGACCACCACGCGGTCCACGGAGAGCAGCCGGCAGACCTCCTGGGCCACGGAGTCGGACGCCGTGGCGGTGGCGGCGAGCACCTGCGGGGACCCGAGGAGGGCCAGGACCTCGGGCATGTCCTGGTAGGCGGCGCGGTCGCCGCCCTGGCTCATGCCGGCGTGGTGGGCCTCGTCCACCACGACGAGGCCCACGCGGCCCGAGGCGGCGAAGCGTCTTCGGTGGATGGAGAGGAACTCGGGCGTGGTGAGCACCACGTCCACCGAGCCGCCCGCGAGCCCGGCGAAGGCGGCCTCGCGGGCGTCGGCGGGCGTCTCGCCCGTGAGGACGCGCACACCCAGGCCGAGCCGCGCGAACGTCCGCTCGAGGTGGAAGGCCTGGTCGTTGACCAGGGCACGCAGCGGGAAGACGAACACGGAGGCGCGTCGCCCGGCTATGGCCAGGCGCGCCGCGTGGAGGTGGAAGACCAGGGACTTGCCGCGGCCGGTGGCCATGACCTCGAGGACCGACTGGCCCTCGGCCAGCATGTCCAGGGCCGTGGCCTGGGCGGGCAGGAGGTCGCGGCCGCCGATGAGGGCGCCGCGCAGGGCGTCCGTGAGTGCGGGGGCGTCGAGCGCCGCAAGACGGGCGCGCTCGGACGCGGGGTCCGGGCCGTCCGCGGGACCCTCCCCGCCGTCGCCCCCATCGGGGACCGGGCCGTCGTCGGCGCGTTCCGGCCCCCCGGCGGCGTCGCCGGGGCCCCCGTCGCGGTAGAGGATGTCGCGGACCATGAGCTTGACCTTGGAGCGCCCCTGCCAGGTCTCCACCACGGCCTCGAACACGAGGTCCACGGCGCCCTCCCAGGAGAGGGCGCGCGCCACGTCCGGGGCGCGGAACATGATGGCCGCCACGGAGTTGGCGCCGTCGCTGGCGTAGAAGCGCACGTGCTCGCCCGTGGCGCCCACGGCGGCGGCGGAGCGCATGGTGACGCCGCGCACGGCGAGGAGGGGCTTCTTGTTGCCCTGGCCGAAGGGGCGCAGGAGGTCGAGGCCCTGGACCACGGGCATCGTGAGCTCGTCGAGCGTGACGACGCAGGCCACCTCCCCCACCGAGGCGAACTGCTCGGGGGGCAGGGCCGCCAGCTCGGTGGAGAGCCGCTCGCGGAACTCCGGCAGGCGGTCGGCGGGCAGGGTGACGCCCACGGCGCCCGCATGGCCGCCGAACCGCGTGAGGAGGTCGGAGCACCCCTCCACGGCGTGGAAGAGGTCCACGGACCCCACGGACCGGCCCGACCCGCGCGCCTCGCCGTCTGCCACGGAGAACAGCAGGCAGGGCACGTGGTAACGGTTGACCATGCGGCTGGCGACGATGCCCTTGACACCCTCGTGCCACCCCTCGCCGCCGAGCACGAGGCAGGGGCCGCCGTCGTACTCCTCGGCGGCCCGGGCCGTCACCGAGGCCGCCATGGACGCCTCCATGGCGCGGCGCTCGTCGTTGATGGCCTCCAGGCGCCCCGCCAGGGTTGCGGCCTCCACCGGGTCCTGGGAGACGAGCAGGTCGAACGCCACGTCGACGTCGCCCATGCGCCCGGCGGCGTTGAGGCGCGGGACGAGGGAGAACGGCAGGTCGTCGGCCTCGATGGAGGAGAGGTCGGCGCGGCTGGAGGCGGCGAGCGCCACGAGGCCCGGCCGGGAGGTGCGCCGCATGGACGCGACGCCGTCGGCCACGAGGGCGCGGTTCTCGCCCACGAGCTCCATCATGTCGCTCACGGTGCCCAGGCTCGCGAGGTCGGTGTAGCCGCGCCAGAGGTCGGGCCGCCCCAGACGCCGGCCCAGCTCGCAGACGAGCTTGAGGGCCACGCCGGCGCCGGCGAGGTCGCGCGAGGGGCTCTCGGGGTCCAGCTTGGGGTCGGTGACCGGCACGCCCCGGGGCACGGAGGAGCCGGGCTCGTGGTGGTCGGTCACCACGACGTCGATGCCGCGGGCCACGGCGGCGGCCACCTCGTCGGCGCTCGCGATGCCGTTGTCCACGGTGACGACGAGGTCGGGCGAGCAGGCGGCCGTCACGCGCTCGAGGGCGGCGGCGGAGAGGCCGTAGCCCTCCTCGAAGCGCCGGGGGATGAACGCGTGGACCGTGGCCCCGAGGTCGCGCAGGGCCAAGGTGAGCAGGGCCGCGGAGCTCATGCCGTCGACGTCGAAGTCCCCGAAGACCGCGATGGTCTCGCCGTCGCGCACGGCCCGCTCCACGCGGTCCGCCGCCCCCGCCATGCCCGGCAGGTCGAGCGGGTCGAGCCAGTCGCGCTCGAGGGACGGCGTGAGGAGGCGCCCCACGGCGTCGAGGTCGGTGAAGCCGCGGGCGGCGAGCACGCGCGCCACCAGCGCCGGAACGCCGAAGGCCTGGCGTATGGCCTGCTCGACGGCGGGGTCGGGCTCGAGGACGCGCCACCGGTCGCTCCGGTCAAGCCCTGCCATGGCACACCGCCCTCCCCGGGCCGCGGCCCGCCTCTCGTGGTCTTTGAGTATGCCACGACGGCGGCGGCCGGCTGTGCAGGTACCGTGGCCTAAAAGTCGCGGCGGCCGTCGAGGCGGTCGCGGTACTCGGCCATGAAGGCGCCGTAGCGGCCGTCGACGATGGCCTGGCGCGCCCGGGCCATGAGGTCGAGGAGGTACCACGTGTTGTGGAGCGACAGCAGGATGCCGCCGAGCATCTCCCTCTGCCTCACCAGGTGGTGGATGTAGCTGCGTGAGAAGCCGCCCGCGCAGGCGGGGCAGCCGCAGTGCTCGCCGATGGGCCGGGGGTCGGCGCGGTGACAGGCGTTCTTGAGGTTGAGGCGGCCCTCGTCGGAGAAGGCCGTGCCCGTGCGTGCCGTGCGGGTGGGCAGCACGCAGTCGAACATGTCCACGCCCACGCCCACGCCCTCCACGAGGGTGGTGGGGTTGCCCACGCCCATGAGGTAGCGGGGCTTGTCGCGCGGCATGTACTCGCCCGCGAGGGGGGCCAAGGTCTCGAACATGACGTCGTGGCTCTCCCCCACCGAGTAGCCGCCGATGCCGTAGCCCGGGAAGTCGCCGATGTCCTCGAGGCGACGGAGGCTCTTGAGGCGCAGGTCGAGGTCCATGCCGCCCTGGACGATGCCGAAGAGCGCCTGATCGGGGCGGGTGTGGGCCTTCCAGCAGCGCTCGGCCCAGGCGCTCGAGAGGTCCACGGCCCGCTCGAGGTAGGAGCGATCGCAGGGGTAGCCGGGGCAGACGTCCAGCTGCATGCAGATGTCGGACCCGAGGAGCTCGGCGATGCGCATGTTCTCCTCGGGCGTCCAGGTGACGTAGGAGCCGTCGTAGTCCACGGCGCGGAACGTCACGCCGTCGTCGGAGAGGCGCACGTGGTCGCCGTGGGAGAAGACCTGGAAGCCGCCGGAGTCGGTGAGGATGGGGCCGTCCCAGCGCTCCCAGGCGTGCAGGCCCCCCATCTGGGCGACGAGCTCGGCTCCCGGGCGCATGGCCAGGTGGTACGTGTTGGCGAGGATGATCTTGGCGCCGAGGTCGCGCACCATGGAGGGCATGAGGCCCTTGACGGTGGCCTTGGTGCCCACGGGCATGAAGATGGGGGTGGGGACGTCGCCGTGGGGCGTGTGGAGCACGCCGGCCCGCGCGTGGGTGGCGGGGTCCTCGGCGACGACGTCGAAGGTGAAGGGGAAAGGCTGCTGGCTCACGGGTCCTCCAGAGTGTTCGCGGTGGGGCCAGTCTAGCAGCGGCGGCCGGTCCGGCGGCAGCGCGGCGCCCGGGCGGGTACAGTGGTTCACATACGGATGGAACGGCTTTCGGGAGGTCCCATGGCGGACAATGCCGGGCAGAACGGGCAGGCGCAGGACGGCCTGCAGGGCACGGACGGGGCGGAGGACCGCACGGACGCGGCGGCGGAGACGGCGGTGGACGGCGCCCAGGGGACGGGCGGACGGGTCTGGGACGGGCCGGCCGCGGACGGGGACGGGCAGGCGGCGTTCGACGGCGACGCGCCCTCGGCGGGGGACGCGGCCGCGGGGGACGCCCCTGGGGACGAGGCCGCCGCGGGGACCGCCTCCGACGTCGTGGACCGCGCCCGCAAGGCCGCGGGATCGGTGGCCGACGGCGCCCGGAAGGCAGCGGGTGCGCTGGGCCAGGAGACCGTGAGCGGCTGGAGCGCCATGCGCGCCGTGAGCCAGGCCAAGCGCGCCCACGGGGAGGCGGCGGACCGCCTGTCCGAGCTCAAGGCCACGATCGAGGAGGACAGCCGCACGCTCGCCCACCGCCGCGAGGTGGAGGGCACCTACGACGAGCTCGTGGCCGAGCAGACCGCCGCCCTCGAGGAGGCCCGCCGGGCGCAGCAGGACCTCTCGGAAAGGATCGCCGCCGCCGAGGCGGAGGTGGGGACCCGCGAGGACGACCTCAAGGAACTGAAGTCGAGGAACGAGCGCGACCTCCGTCCCTACAAGAACCTTGCGGACAGCTCCAAGTCCACGGCAGACGACGCCGCCCGCACCCTCTCGGAGGCCAAGAGGGCGGCCAAGACCGCCGAGGGCGCCGTGCGCGACCTCACGAAGCGGCGCGACTCCCGCGTCGCCACGGCCAACAAGGCCGCCGACAACGCCCGCCAGCGCCTCACGCGCCTGCAGTCCGAGATCTCCTCCATGCAGCGCGACCCCGACGCCGACCCGAAGCAGCTCTCCTCGATGAAGGCCGAGGCCACCGCCGAGATGGCGCGCCTCTCCCGCGCCCAGGACGACGCCAAGGCCGCCCCGGGCGAGGCCGCGCCCGCGATCGAGGCAGCCGAGGCCCACCTGGCGGACGCCCGCGCGGCGCAGGAGGCCGCAGAGAAGGAGGCCGACTCCACCAAGAAGGAGGCCAAGAAGCGGGCCCGCGACCTCGACCGCGAGCAAGAGCGCGCCAAGGCGGCGGAGGCAGACGCCGAGGACCTGCTCATCGAGGCCCAGAAGCAGGTCCGCACCCTCAAGCAGGACCTTGCCGCCCAGCAGGAGGCGGAGTCCCAGGCTCAGGCGACCCTCGACGAGGCCGCCGACATCGTGGCCCACCCCGAGGAGACGGACGCCCTGGCCGACCGCGTGGCCGACAACAGCGCCGCCGCCGAGCGCCAGGAGATCCACGTGCGGACGCTGGCCGACACCGAGCGCGACCTGCGGCAGCGCACCCTTCGCAGCCGCGTGGCCTTCATCCTCGTGGTGGTGGCCGCCATCATCGTGCTGGCGGTACTGTTCATGGTGCTCTCCTCGTAGGCCCGGCCCCCCGTCCCGGCCCCTGTCCCAGCACCCGGACACTTTTGTCCCAATGGTCGGGCACCTCTGTCCCACTTTGGTCGGGCACCCGAGGTGTCACACAGGCGGCGGGTGCCGAACCATGCCAGAGGCCGCATCGGCATGCCTGAGACTCATAAGATGAGTAATATGTGACGTGGCAGATGGGCCAGGCACCTCTGTCGCATCACATGTTTGGTGGTTTTCTCTGCGCGGAGAGCCCGAAACCACCAAACATCGCGATGTTTGGTGGTTTAGATAAGGTTTCTCACCGAAAACCACCAAACATCGGAAGGACGCCCTTGGAGAGGGAGGCAGGCCGCAAAGGCACAGGCACATGCGCCACGGTGGTGCGATATAGACCCCGACGCACCACGGTGGCGCTGCGAGCCCGACGAAAAGGACGAAAAGCGCGCCACGGTGGCGCGGTTCCTCGGAAAAGGCACCACGGTGGCGCGGCGCCGGTCGCGGCGGCCGGGCGTGACACCAAAAGTGCCCGAGTGAAGCGACGGCGGTTCAGCCTGTGATGATGGGACAAAAGTGCCCGACCATTGGGACAAAAGTGTCCGGGTGATGGGACAGGCGGGCGATACTCGCCGAGTGTCAACCCCCGACGAGCGCCCCCAAGCCACCCCGGCTGTCGGGATCGCAGGCGGTCCGAGCGCACGCGTCGAAGGCCCCGCAGCCTACCTGATCAGCATCGCATCGCCGAACGACAGCATCCGGTAGCCCTCCCCCACGGCCTCGGCGTAGGCGGACATGATCTGGTCGCGCGTGGCGAAGGCCGAGACCAGCATCATCAGCGTGGAGCGGGGCACGTGGAAGTTGGTGACCATGGCGTCCACCACGTGGAAGGTGGAGCCGGGCATGAGGAAGAGGTCCGTGGTGGCGTCGCGCCGCTCCACGAGGTCGCCCTTCCCGCACACGGCGGCGGAGTCGGGCGCGTCCTCGAAGCGGCGGGCGACGACGGCGGGGCTGTCGGCCGGCGCCTCGGGGTCGAACGCGCTCTCGAGGGAGCGCACGGACGTCGTGCCCACGGCCACCACGCGGTGACCGGCAGCCTTGGCGGCCTTCACCCTCTCCACGACCTCGGCCGGCACGTGGTAGCGCTCGGTGTGCATGACGTGGTCGGCGGGGTCGTCCTCCTCCACGAGGCGGAACGTGTCGATCCCCACCTCGAGCTCCACGAAGCACATCTCCACGCCCTTCGCGGCGAGGCGGTCGATGAGGGCCGGCGTGAAGTGCAGCCCCGCCGTCGGCGCGGCGGCGGAGTGCTCCTCGTCCATGGCGTAGACGGTCTGGTACCTCTCCGGGTCGCCCTCGTAGGAGGTGATGTAGGGCGGCAGGGGCACGTGGCCCACGGCGTGCATGGCCTCGTCGAGGGTGCGGCCGCCGGCGGGCGCGAACCGTACGAGCCGGCCGCCCTTGGACCCCTCCACGAAGTCGAGCACCTCCCCGGTGAGCACGACCTCTGCGCCCTCGGGGGCGTGGAGGCCGCCGGCGCGGTACTCGATGACGGCGCCGGGCTTGAGGCGCTTGCCCGGGTTCACCAGGCACTCCCAGACGCCGCCCAGAGGGTCCACGTCCTCGCGGCGGCGGAGCAGCAGCGTCTCGGAGACGGCGCCGGTGGGCTTGCGCCCCACGAGGCGGGCCGGCAGCACACGGGTCTTGTTGGCCACGAGCAGGTCGCCCGGCTCCAGGTAGTCGACGATGTCGGTGAAGGCGCGGTGCTCCACCGAGCCGTCCTCGCGGTCCAGCACGAGGAGGCGGCAGCTGTCGCGGGGCTCCGCGGGGGCCTGGGCGATGAGGGCCTCGGGCAGGTCGTAGTCGAAATCGTCGGTCTTCATGGCTTGGCTCCCTGGGACGCGCGGCAAAACATGAGGGTTATACCACCGATGCACGCCGGGAGCCTCCCGGGGCGCCGTCACGCCCCGGCCCGGGACTCCTCGCGGCGGCGCCTGCGGTCCTCGCGGGCATCGGCGCGCTCGAGCGCGGCCTCCACGGCCGAGAAGCGGCAGCCGCAGTAGTTCTGCCGGTACATGCCCAGCTCGCGCGACCGCCGCGTGGCCTCGGGGTAGGCCGGCCGGAAGTCGCGCACCACGGGCTCAAGGCCGTGGGCCCGGGCGCAGGCCACGAGCACCTCGTCGCAGGTGTCGTGGAGCTGGTGGGGCGACACGGCAAGGGTGGTGGTCACCAGCGAGAAGCCCCGCTCCCTGGCGGCCCGGCAGGTCTCGGCCAGGCGCAGGGCGTAGCAGGCGCGGCAGCGGGCGGCACGGTCGAAGCCCTTGGGCGCCACGGCACGCTCCCAGAGGACGCGGTCGTCGCCGCAGGTCACGACCTCGATCCCCTCCCCCTCGGCCCACCCCAGCAGGGTCGCCAGGCGCCGGTCGTGCTCGGCCACGGGCTGGATGTTGGGGTTGGTCCAGAAGATGGTGGGCTCCATGCCCTCCTCGCGCAGCAACCGCACGGGCTCCAAGGAGCACGGGCCGCAGCAGGCGTGGACGGCGACCGGCGCCGGCGCGCTCACCTGTCCCCCTCCCCCGCCGGCGCGGGGCCGGGGACGGCCGGCCCGGCGGACGGCGCGGGGCCGGGCGCCACCAGGTCGTAGCCCCGCGCGGTGTCGCGCACGTAGGGAGCCTCGGCCGCGACGACGCGCCGGGCCATGACGAGGTCGCCCGTGCAGCCGGAGAGGTGAATCCAGAGGCAGGTGGCGCCGGCCAACGGGACGCCGAGCAGCGCGCCGCCCGCGAGGAAGCCGGCCGAGAGGAGCACGGCCGGGGCGAGCAGCACGGCCACGAACGAGCGGCGCGGCAGCACGGCGCCGTCGGCGCAGGTGTAGAGCATGCCCGGCGACATGTAGCCGAACCGCAGCCTGAGGTCGCGGCCGCCCAGCAGCTTGAACGCCGCCCCGTGGACGAGCTCGTGCACCGGCAGCGCGACGGCGGAGACCAGCACCACCGCGGCGAGCCAGGGGACGCCCACCGCCTCCATGTGCCCGCCGGCGGCGAGGGCCACGTCGAGGGCCAGGCCCGCGGCAGCCACGACGAGGGAGCCGCGGGCCACCGAGGCCAGCCAGGTGTCGTCGGCCGTGAGGTCGAAGGACTCGACCGTTGTCATCCCCAGGTCGCGCACGCCACCTCCCGATGGGCCATAATGGACGGGTTGACCACACGATACGCGACCACCGCGAGGTATGCCATGCCCACTGCCAACCGCCCCTCATTCCCCGCCCGCGCCGTGGTGACGGCCGGCATGCCCTACGGCAACAAGGGCCTGCACTTCGGCCACATCGGCGGCGTCTTCGTCCCCGCCGACTTCTTCGCCCGCTTCCTGCGCGACCGCATCGGCGCCGAGAACGTGCTGTTCGTCTCGGGCACCGACTGCTACGGCTCCCCCATCATGGAGGGCTTCCGCAAGAAGGCCGAGGACGGCTACGAGGGGACCATCACCGACTACGTGGCCGCCAACCACGAGACCCAGAAGGCCGCGCTCGCCAGCTACGAGGTGGCCCTCGACTTCTACGGCGGCTCGGGCCTGGCCCCGGCCAAGGACGTCCACGCAGCCATGAGCGACGCCGTCATCCGCCGCCTCCACGAGGCCGGCACCCTCGAGCTCCGCGAGACGCTGCAGTTCTTCGACGTCGAGGCCGGGCAGTTCCTCAACGGCCGCCAGGTGCAGGGCTTCTGCCCCGTGCCGGGCTGCAAGTCGGAGAAGGCCTACGCCGACGAGTGCGACCTCGGCCACCAGTTCGAGCCAGCCGACCTCGTGCGCCCCGTGAGCCAGGTCACCGGCACCGTGCCCGAGCTCAGGCCCGTGGCCAACTGGTACTTCGACCTCCCGGAGTTCCAGGGCTACCTCGAGGGCCTCGACGACGACTGGGAGACCGACGACCAGGTGCGCGACGTCGTGGTCAAGACCGTGCGCGAGTCGCTCGTGCCGCCGGCGATCTACCTCAAGTGCGACCTTCGCGAGGGGTTCGACGCCGTGGCCGCGGAGCTCCCGCCCCACACGGTGCACGAGCCCCAGGGCAAGCAGCAGTCCTTCTCGGTGGAGTTCGCCGACTGGGAGGACCGCGACCGCGCCCGCGAGGTGCTCGACGGCGCCGGCCTGCGCTTCCGCACCGGCAAGTGCCTGCTGCCGTTCCGCATCACCGGAAACATCGACTGGGGCGTGCCGGCGCCGGCCATGGACGGTGTGGACGGCCTCACGGTGTGGTGTTGGCCCGAGTCGCTCTGGGCGCCCATCTCGTTCACCGAGACCGTGCTCGGCGAGACGCCCGAGGAGCACGCGGCCAACGCCACGCTGCCCGGGGCCGTGCCCGACGCCCACGCCAGCGCCGACTGGCGCGACTGGTGGTGCGCCGACGACGCCCAGGTCTTCCAGTTCATCGGCCAGGACAACATCTACTTCTACTGCGTCGCCCAGCCGGCCATCTGGAAGGCGCTCGGGTGGGGCCTGTTCCAGGACACCCCGGTGGCCAACTACCACATCCTGTTCATGAACAAGAAGGCCTCGAGCTCCGGTGCCGTCAAGCCGCCCATGGCCGCCGAGCTGCTGGACTTCTACACGCCCGAGCAGCTGCGCTGCCACTGGCTGTCGCTGGGCCTGGGCGCCAAGGCCGTGTCGTTCGCCCCCAAGCCGTTCGACACGAGCGTCTCCCACAAGGACAGGAAGACCGGCGAGGAGGTCCTGGTAAAGGACGACCCGCGCGTGGTGGACCCGGCCCTGAAGGAGAGCGCGTTCCTCACCAACATCTTCAACCGCCTGGCGCGCTCCTGCTTCTACGGCGCCCAGCGGCACCTGGACGGCCACCTGCCCGAGGTGGCGCCCAGCGAGGAGTGCGTGGCCGCCTGCGACGAGGCCACCCTGGCGTTCGAGGAGGCCATGCACGGGCTCGACTTCACCCGCGCCCTCTCCGTGGCCGACGCCTTCGGCCGCGAGGCCAACCGCCGTTGGGACGCCGCGTCCAAGGCCGCCAAGGACGACGAGGGCGCCTACGTGGCCGCTCTCGCCGACGCCTTCCGGAGCCTGCGCACCCTGACGCTGCTCATGCACCCCGCCGCCCCCACCGGCTGCGAGAAGGTCCGCGAGCACCTGGCCATACCCGCCGACCTGCTGTTCTCCTGGGACCACGCCTTCGAGGGCGTCGTCGAGCTCGTGGGGGCCATGAGCGCGACGGTGGCAGACCACCGGCTCGTGGAGCTCCCGCCGAGGACGGACTTCTTCGAGAGGCACGAGTCGCAGTTCAAGAAGAAGTAGACGTCGACCTCGGTCCTCTGACGGGGACCGTGCGTCGTGCATCATCGGAGGTAATTCGAGCGGCCGCCTGCATCTGGCGATGCAGGCGGCCGCTCTCAGATACCTCCTAACGATGCACGACGCGCGGCCGTCAGCCGGCTCGGCTGCCCCGCCGGCATTCAACCGGTACGGTGCCCGTCGTCGGACCCCCTCAAGCCTTCACCCGCTCCCGCCAGCGGTCCAGATGCGGCAGCAGCGTGGCCATGAGCGACACCGCCTCCTCGCGGGAGATGCCGAGCGCCTTGGCCTCGAGGTCGGCGGTGCTCTCGATGAACTCGTCCATGGTCACGTCGCCCGAGGTGAACTCGCCGTCGGAGTAGCAGTACTTGCAGTAGTGCTCGCTGGGGCTGCCGTCGGCCTCGGTGCCGTGGGTCGCGGGGTCCGGGATGGGCATGGAGCAGCACTGGCAGTAGTACTCCTTGGGCATCTCGAAGAAGCGCTCCAGCGGCACCGAGAACACCGTGCAGATGAGCTTGACCATGTCGATGCCGGGCGCGGTCTCCCCCGTCTCCCAGCGCGAGACCGCCTGGCGTGTCACATAGAGCTTCCGGGCCATCTCCTCCTGGGTGATGCCGGCCTCCTTGCGGATGGCGACGATGACGTCCTTCATGGCCATGGGTTCCTCCCCTGAGTCGTTGGTCGATGGCCCCATGATGGGGGCCGGGCGGGCACGCGGCAAGAAACGGGCCGTTGCGAAGGGGCCCCACGGCATAGGAGGCCTGTCGCTCTGGTCGGGCTCGTCAGCTGTCACTGACGCACGATCGCCGTCGACTCCTCCGTCAGCGAACCGTCCTTGTCGAGGACGGGCACGTCGAGGACGGCCTTCACCGACGAGGCGAGGCTCGCGGCCCTGACCACCACGCCACGCGCGCCCTCGCTGTAAGAACGGTAGTCGGTACCCTCGGACGCCACGACGGCCTCGAGCTCGTCGACCGCGGCGCGGAACCGCGTGTCGAGGGAGCAGAGCAGGCCGTACAGCTGGTAGATGCGGCGACGGATGGCCACGCACTTGGCCTCCTCCACGCCCAGGGTCGCAGTGACCGCACGGCTCTCCGCGTCGTTGGCCCAGGCGGTCTCGAGGCTCTTGGCCCCCTCCATGCCCGCCACGGCACCCATGACAAGGAGGGCCGGCCCCGCGACGATGCCGCCGAGCACCATGACGCCGCCGGCCATGCCGAAACCGCCGCTTGCGAGGGCGCCGCCACCGAACCACGCGAGCGTGGCGTTGGTGGCTGCCGCGCCACTCAGCGCCGAGATGGCCGTGCCGGTGGAGGCGCACGCCAGGGCCTGCGCGGCACCGTAGGAACCGAAAGCCGCCAGGGCCCCTCCCACGAGGCCGGCCGCCCCGCCGCCGACGAGGTCCGCCGCAACGGCGCCGAGCGCCGCGAGCTCCTGCAGCGACCCGGCGTCGACCGGGGCGTCGCCGATGCCATCGGACAGATCCACCTCGCTGAAGTCCACGTTCTTGATCTTGCCGAACGTCTCGAGGAAGTCCGAGACGGTGCCGTCGAGCACCGACACCTTGAGGGCACCGAACTCCTCGAGGGCCCGCTCGTCCTTGGTACGGGCGGCGTCGAGACGGGCCTTCGCGCGCTCGACGCGCCCCTGTGCCTCGTCGTTGACCTTCCTCGCCTGCATGCCGTCGGCCACGCCCTTGGCGGCACCACCGACCCCTCCGAGGCCCATGACGGCGGCCCCGACACCGATGAACAGAACTGGCAGTGGCATGGCTCCCCCTATCGCTTTCCGCCGAACAGCCCACCGATAAACCCGGCGGCCTGCTTTCCCATGTCGGCCAGGCCGTCCATGGCCTGCTTGCCCGCGTCCGCGACCGCGGCGCCGGCGTCGGCCAGACCCTTCTGCGCGTCTCCGAGGACGGGGGCCACTGCGCCGCCGACCGTTTGGGCGACGGCCGCACCGGCCTCGCCGACGGCGTTGACGGCCGCCGCCCCAGCGTCCCCCACCGCGCCCACGGCGGCGGCCACGGGGTCGACGGGCCTCTCCGGGACAGGTTCGGGCTCCGGCACCGGGTCGGTCTCGTCGCCGATGAGGAGCAGCGCCGCCGACCGGATGGCGTCGAGACGCTCCTACAGGGACTCCACCCTGGCATGGGCCTTGGCGTAGGGCATGGAGCTCGCCTTCACGGCCTCGAGCTCGCGGCTGACGTCGGAGGCGGAGGCCATGAGGGCCTCCATCTCGAGGAAGACGTCCTCGCCGATGCCGCGGGTGCGCACCACGTGCCGGATGAGGCGGGTCTCGCGGGGGCTGCGGTCGCCGTCGGTGAAGGAGAGGGCGAGCAGGTTCCAGAGAAGCATCCGCTCGGGCACGTCGCCGGTACCGCGGAGCGCTTCGTCCAGACCCTCGGCGATGCGGTCGTACGCCTCGTCCTCGTCGGACGTCGTGCCGACGATCCCCGCGCACGAGGCGGCGACCGCGTCCGCAGACCCGCCGACGCCGAGGGACTCGGCCATCTCGCCGAAGCGGGACACCTCCTCGGGGCTCACCTCGCCGTCCGCCATGCTCAGGTAGTACAGGGCCCTGAGGGCCCCCTCGCGGCTGACCATAGCCGCTCCTTTCTCGATCAGAGTCTGAGGTCCTCGTCGGAGGACATGATGTCTTCGAACTCCTCGGGCGTGTGGAACGCCGCGTCGGCGCCCAGCGCCTCCTGCACCGCCGCGTTGGCGGAGACGAACGCGGCGGCGTCGCCGATGCCGAGCGCCACGTCCATGGCGGAGAGGCCCTCGCCGAACACCCGGGCCTGCTCGCCCAGGTACCGGAAGGCCAGCTCCTCGACCTGGGCGCGGGCGACCGCGGCCTCCGCGACCTTCTCGCGGCAGAGCCCCTCGACCTGCAGCCGCAGGGCATGGGCCGTCTGGAGGTCGCCGTATGCGTCGCCCACGATACGGGCGGTCTCGCTCAGGCAGCTGTAGGAGATGCCGGCCCAGACCATGGCGGGCAGCGCGCCGGGCGTGGCGAGGAGGACCGGCGCGTTGCGGGCGAGCGAGGCCACCAGGGGCGGCAGTGCCTTGCCCGCCATAACGGTCACGAACTCCGGCCCGGAGACGGCCCCGGCGCAGAGGTCCCGCACCGCCGCGGAGGCGATCTGGCTGGACATCGTCATCGCGGCCGGTATGGGCATGGCCGCACCCACGGCGGCACCTTGGACGGCCTCGACGAGCTGGGTCAGCGCACCCCGGTACTCCCACCCCTGGCCCATGCCGACGGCATCGGCCAACCCCCGGGCCACGGCCTCGACGTCGGCGCCCCTGGTCAAGCACTCCCCCATGGCCGAGATGAGGGCGAAGGGGCCGCCGGCGTCCTCGAGCGCATAGCCGGCCTCGGTGCCGATGGCCACGGCGAAGCGCCCCACGCCCACGACGTTCACACGGCCCAGCAGGGGCTGCCTGCCCCGGGAGAGATAGCCTCGCGCCACGGACTCGGCCACGTCGGCGGCTGTGAACACGCCGGCGGCGACCG